>Ga0070699_100000103_pt1 | contig 80532 bp, 57 predicted proteins | sample KBSK1503metaG_FD_65473 | JGI IMG/M metagenome (GOLD analysis project Ga0070699, IMG submission 65473) | Corn, switchgrass and miscanthus rhizosphere microbial communities from Kellogg Biological Station, Michigan, USA - KBS K1-50-3 metaG | ecosystem: Host-associated > Plants > Roots >... | reverse complement strand
GCGGTCTATATGTTAGGCGCAAAGATGAGAGTCAACCCCCAAATAACGGACTTGTGCCGTGCTACTAGCTGTCTGTCCATAATAGTTCTTGACTCTCACCTCAGCTTCATAGATGTCCTATGGTGTGTTGCCGTGATTGAAACTCTCAGGACGCTCCCAAAGTTCCAACCGCGTAGCGGTTACCTCGTTCCGTTCATAGGCATATGCGTCCAAAGGTAACCGCTACGCGGTCCACGAGGTCCGGCAACCGCCCAAACTATCGAGAGGACACCGCTACGCGGTTTTCGTGCCTTATGGAGTTTGGCGAGTGAAACCACCACAAGACTTATATTGGTAGCAACACAGATTAGGACAGTCCGGCGCTAGAGTTCCATTGGTGTCGCCTGGGCCACGGCGTCCGGCTGCTGCTTCCAGATGTCCGAGGCGTCAATGTACAGCTCGATTGAGTTGCCGTCGGGGTCGTTGAAGTAGATAGATTTGCTAACTTCGTGATCGTAAGCGGCGACCGCGAGTCCCGCGCCTTCGAGCTTCAACTTCGCGTCGCGGAGTTCTTCAATATTGTTGCCGATCTTGAAGGCGACGTGAAAGAGTCCCGGAGAATTCGCGGGTGCGTCCAGCGCTTCGTCGCCGACCGCCGTCACTGCAAAGTCGTGATGGTTGCCGAGGGTAAAGAAGGTCATTGAAAGCGGAGCGAATCGCGCTGCGATCGGAATCCCAAGAAGCCCGTTGTAGAACTGTTCGGCGCGTTCCTGGTTGCGGACCTTGATGACTACATGGCCGAGTGACTGGATTTTCATGAGTGCTCCTTTGGGCGCGGAATGGAATCGCCGCGACTGCAACTTATCACAAATCAATCCTCGCCGCCTAACGTCAGAGTTGACTCGGGTGCGCGTCCGGTTTCGCGCATACCCACCTCGTGAGAGGTGGGTCGGTGATGCTGCAGTCTACAACAAGTCAGTCAACGTCTCGCGTTTTTGCACATACCCACTTCGTGAGAAGTGGGTATGTTTGATGTTGTAGCCTGTATTGCGCGCATTGGACTGTCTCGGGCCAGATAGTAGGCTACAACATCACGTACCCACTTCTCACGAAGTGGGTATGGAGCGCCAGACGCGCTTTGTTGTAGGTCGCAACATCAGGACCCACCTCTCACGAGGGTGGGTATGCGCGAAAATCTGACGCGCACCCAGTTGACTCGGCGGCGCGAATTCAATCAAGCATCGCCGGACGAATCAAGTTGCGAAACACGCTCCCGCCGCTTATTGCTTCTTCGCTAGACCGGCGAGGCGTTGCTTACCAAGCTTCGCGACGACTCCGGCGTTACGGTCGGCAACCTCGCTGATGCTCAGTTGCACGGACGTCCCCAGGACTTGCGCGATTTCCGATGGCGTCAGCCCATAATCCTGTTCCAGCCACTGTGACATTCCGCTAATGGCGGAGCGGAGCGCGTCTTCAAGCGAGCCGCCGAGGCCGACTGTCATGATCTGCGATTCTGATTCCACACGCGGAGCTCTAAATCGCTTGTTGTGGATGAGATCCACGGTGAATTCAACTTCCATCGAAGTTTCAAGTGCATTACCGTTCAGTTCGCCATCGCCCTGCGCGGCATGCCCGTCACCAACAAAGAGCAGCGCGCCGGGCCGGTTCACCGGCAAGTACACCGTGACGCCTTCGACAATCTCGTTGAAGTCCATGTTGCCGCCAAAGCCGCCCGAATCACCCGTGGGCACCGAGCCTCGGCCCGGTGCTGTAGCAACGCACCCGAGCATGGGGCGAAGCGGCACAGTAAAGCTCTTAAGGTGATCGCCCGGGCGCTCGCTGGTTGCAACCATGCGCTCTCGATCGAGATGCCAGCGAACATCATTTCCGGCGTCCTTGAGTTTCACGGCCATGTTGCTGTCGACGGCGCGGTCAACGATTGCGTCATCGCTGATGGCGTAATCGCGATTCAGGCGAATGCGCGTGAAGCGTACGGCGAGCGTGTCGCCCGGCCAGGCGGTTTCAATGTAGAACGGCCCGGTTTCAGGATTGCCACCCAGCGATCGCCTGATGCCCTGTCCGTCCACGCCGCCGGCATCAACCGTTGTAGTGTGAACCGTGTCGCCGGGCCAGATGCGCAGCACCGGCGGCGGGGATGCGGAGAATTCCCGGTAGAAAATTGTCGGCTTGAACTCGTGACGTTGAGGCGGGCCACCGCGAGGCGCAGGCATGCGAGTGGCCGTAATCGGGTTGTCCCACACGTCCTTCGGATCGCTGGTGACGGTCTCGACGAATTTGCCTGAAATCGTGCCGCCGCTTACGTTGGCGGTGCATTCGATCGTGCTAAACCCATCACGAGCAATGAAGTGTAGAGCATTGCCTTGCAGTGTGCCCTCGAGCTTTTTACCGGAAGCGAATGCGCCCGTCACTTTTCCATTTTCGAGCTTGAGCGTGACCTTGTGAAATTGCGTGTTGCCGAACACTTCGCGAGTGATGAGCCATTCACCGCTGATCGGATCAGTTGACTGCGCCGGGCCCAGTTTCGCAAGACCGATACAAACCAAAACTGCCAAGCCAATGCTCGCGGCTTTTCTCATAGAGCCTCCATGCCCCAAGCTCGAAGCGGCTTGCGGCCTTTTCTTTCTGATTCGATGCAGCCGATTAGACTGGCTGAATTGCATGTCAGCTTCGTCCTTCCCTGAGCGACAAAGTTCCGCATAACGTCAGGCGTCAGCGGGCGCGCGACGTAGCACTAGGATCACTAGAGCACCGGCTCGCGCCAACCGCTGCACGCCCGCGTTAGGCGCTAACTTTACAAGCGCAAGTTCACCTATGGAATCTCTAACCGGTCCGCTCCATCGGCGTCGATCACACTTGGCTGCGCGGACTGCCGTAGTTTTGAATCTGAGCCTTCAGCAAGCGCGCGTTCTCTCGACTTGGAAACGCGCTGCTGACGAATCCTTCGATTGGCTTTGTCGATCACCCACGTCATGATGAGCCAGTGAGCGGCGAAGCCGAAGAAACCTAACAACTCGACGATGAGTATCGTGATCTTGAAGTTTTGTATAGATCTTGAGAGGAGAGGTCTCGCGACATACAAAACAACTCCGGCAGTCATCGTGATGAGGCTAGCCTTCCTTGCTCGCCGGAGCGTGAGAATCTCCTCACCCAGTAGTTTGCCCCTGAGTTTGGGGCCGCCGCAGTAAACGACAGCCCAAGCAGCAAACGCAAACACGAGGATGGCAGATGGCAAATGTAGTGAGCTAAGCAGTCCCGGAGTGCAATATGGCTCACCCATTGGGTCACAACGCTTCGGAAAAAGCGCCACAAAGACTGCGAATATGCCGGCAGCGTTGTGAATCCAGTTGTCGCGGTTATCAAAGCCACGGTAGGCAACCAAGATCCCGCCAACAAAGATCAAGAATCCCGTGAACAGAGTTCTAACGAGACCAGGTGTCGGTTCGACAAAGTAATAGTGACTCAGCGTAGGCTCGATCCTCAATTCGCGCATGTAAGACACTGCAAGAATCAATAAGGGGGCCGCAATTAGCGTGCAACCGGCGATCAAGCGGAGTTGCCGATAAGTTCGGCTTAGGTGTGCAAAGAGCGGATCCATGCGATTCCTCCTTGGCTCTCTGGAGCTGCTCCTAGGCTATGTTGGCTCGGCGAGCCTGGACGGTTCGCCGGAACTTGTCTTGTCGATCGACTAACGACTCAGACTCAGCCCCCGCCGCGGCTCTTGGCGGCGGGCCGGCTGCAGCCCGTGTTAGGCCGCCTATTCCTGGACGTCGATCTCGGACGCTTCGCCATTGAGGTCGACCTTCACTATTAGCGTCGAGCCACCGGCACACTTTGCCTTCAGCCGCCACCCGCGAAAACTACCTTCGTCCAGCACCGTAATGTTGCTCGTGGCACAACCCGTCCGACCCACGGCCTTTGCTGCGCGGTTCTTGATGTCTTCGAATTCGAACTCTGCGATTCGAAACGCTGATGCGCCGATCTGCTGCGCAGTGAGCGTCGCCGAGCGTCCCGTACCGCTGGAGATGGCGCTTCGCTCCGCGTGGTCGAAGAAGAGCAGGAGTTGACCTGTAACCGATGCGACTTGATCTGTCAGTCGAGCTTCATCCTGGGTTTGTGCATTGTATTCGAGCCTCATCAGCGACCTTACGTCAAAGGGGACCACCGTCTCTGCGTCGGACAGAATGATCGTCGGCTTAGCCGCTTGGTGTAGGAGGCCCAGTTCGTACATTACGTTCGGATTGAGTCCTGTCAGCACAACGTAGCCAAAATCGCTCGATCGAACGTGTTGATGAATCCCGGCAATGACATCGCCGGCGGTGACTTGCTCGTCCACCGAGATGAGCTCAATACCGAGGCGTCTACAGGCGGCCGCGATGGCGTTACGCACCCACCTCAATTCGGCTCGATAGGGCATGGCCAGAAAAGCCTTATCTCCCATGACACAGACCTCCAGTCAGTATTGTCTCTCCTCGAACAGAGAGTTAGGAATAAAGTTGCAGCGCCCATCCCTCGCGCGGCCCAACGTTTCGCCGATAAGCTGCTGGTCCCGAAGGCGACCGTCAGCTTCATCGGCTTGTTAGACAGCCGTTCCCAGTTTTTCATTGATCTCCTCAAGAAAGCCCTCGGCCTCCGAGCGCACGGACCGCAGCCCTAGACCGTCGAAACGTCTGACGTCGAAGGATCCGAGATCTGGCGCGACGATGTAACCAGGCATGCCGCCGTCGCGCAGTTGCAGTAGTGCTTTCGTATTGGCATCGCGAAGTGAATGACCCACGACAATGATCGGCGCGGTCTTCATGAGCAGAGCGAGAGACCGCCACAACTTTGGCTTCCGACGCCTGAGGTCCCAGGCATCGCGAGCCGTCAACACCAGACCCTGTGGTGTGGATATCGAACCATCGAGCTTGACGATTACAGTCTTGTCCAAGTCGGGGACAAGCTCGCTGTCGTCGGACATGACGGCATAGTCCATCCCTGCCTCACCGCACGCAGCCTCAAACAGGCAATCGAAGTTGGTGGTCAGCACCACTCTGAAGAGAGCAACTGCAAGTCGATGAGCGCGTGTTGGCTGTACGCCCTGGGGCGCGCTGAGTGCCTTCTGGACGGCACCCAAGAGCGCCTGCCGACCGTAAGCAAGTTCGAAGTTCTCCGCGACATCCTGGAATGATCCCGTTAGGGCACTGTTAGAGAAGTCGTCGTAACGATCGAGTATCCTAGCCGCGAGTACCTCCGTCAGCGCTCGCGCCGAGGGGAAGCCAGCCCGCAACGACATCCCCGCCCCGGCCAGCAAGATCGCCTTCCGCGCGCGAACAATGTTCACCAACCCTGGCTCGAGTGGTGCGTGCTCAGGCCTGCGTACAAGGAGTGATTCTGCGATGGGAATGGCGAGCGTCGAGCGCTTCTGAACCTCTAGGTTCAGGTAGGACTCCGACAACACGTTCACCAGAGCGGCTCCCACTTGCCCCGAGAGTTCGAACGCGAGTTCGAAATGCGCTATGAACTGGCCAGTACCCCACCGGGCGACTTCCTTTCGGAACGCGTCTCTTTTCCTCGCATCGTCGGAGTCCCTATCGCAGTCGTAGTCCAGCCGCTTCAGAAACGGCAGGATCGGGATGCTCGCGGCACGTGCTGCGTTGACTTCCATATGAGTCACTGACAACCCATCGCCAGCGCCGGGCCCTTCCTCGGGCACCCAACCGTATCGGTCGCCGACAACAAGCACGAAGAGATGGGACGAGAGGAGTTCACGGCTGATGCGCTCCCAGCTCTTGGAACCATCCGGGAGCCAGCTCTCAGCGTTGACAGGTTCGAAGTTGAACTCAGAGATCTTGCGGATGATGGCCTCTCGCTCATTCGCGAGATCCTTCATTGTACTGCTTATGAAGACTCGGATCTTCGAAGGCATTGTCAGATACCATTCACAGGTCGATTCGCCCTCGGAACATAAGGCTGTCTAACTCATGTTTACGGATCCGGATAAAACCCGTCGGAGCCAATTTCTTCCGGATAAAACCGAAAAGCTTGATTGATAAAGGCAGTTCACCCACAATCAGTTACCTTCCACAAGAGTGGGCGCGCTGGGTTTTCTCCGGATCGCATAATCCCATGCCCTTTAATCCTTCGCACCGATGTTCTAAACAGCCGTCGTTAACACTCTGAGGTCTCCGCTACTATAAGCCGCGAGCCCCACCGTCGCAATGCGACGACAAAAGCTCCGGGATCACGGCTCCTCGTCGAAGACTCGACACGGTCCAGCGAATGCTCCGGTTACCGCGTGCGCGTCAGGTGTTCGCGCTTCAACAATGACAGAGAGTTTGAAGCGCGGCGAAAACCACCCACGGAAGTGGGTGGATCGTTCAGGGCAGCCTACAGACAGAGGGCCGACAGACCCCTCCCTCGAATCCCACCCACGGAAGTGGGTGGATCGTTCAGGTCCTGCCTACAACGAGACGCCCCCAGACTCATCTCCCGAATCCAACCCACTGCCGGAGACTGAGCGAAAGCCCGTGGCATTCCGCAAAGTTTCACACAGTCTCGGCGATGGGTGGATCTTTCAAGTCCAGCCTACAAGCCGAGCCGCAGTCCTTTGTTTGTTTCTCTCCCCCTTCGCGCCGCGAGGGGAGAGAGGGAGAGGCAAAGCGGGAACAGGTCCTCCGTCGTGTGTAGGCTGTGCTCGAATAATCAACCCACTGCCGTGAGTGGGGATTCGGAACTGAGTCGCCGAGACTGTTCTTGTAGGCTGGGCTTGAACGATCAACCCACTGCCGTGAGTGGGGATTCGGAACTGAGTCGCCGAGACTGTTCTTGTGGGCTGGGCTTGAACAATCCACCCACTGCCGTGGGTGGGATTCGGAACTGAGTCGCCGAGGCTGTTCTTGTAGGCTGGGCTTGAATCATCCACCCACTGCCGTGGGTGGGATTCGGAACTGAGTCGCCGAGACTGTTCTTGTAGGCTGGGCTTGAACGATCCACCCACTGCCGTGGGTGGGATTCGGAACTGAGTCGCCGAGACTGTTCTTGTAGGCTGGGCTTGAATCATCCACCCACTGCCGTGGGTGGGATTCGGAACTGAGCCGCCGAGACTTGTTCTTGTAGGCTGGGCTTGAATCATCCACCCACTGCTGTGGGTGGTATTATCAGAGTCTTTAGAGACGCTCTTACAGTTGATGCGCGAAAATCCGACGCACACCCCCGGCACACTTGCGTCGATAGCCGCCGAAGAAGTACGCTTTCTGGCGCTTGAGCAGCTCAATAACGCTCCATCGGTATTTCAATCTAAGCGATCGCTGAAGACTCAGCGGAAAGGAATCACCATGTGGACTCGCAAGTGTTTCGCCGACGATGAAAAAGCTATTCACTCCCCCATCCCAACCGAATTCTTTTCAAACGAAGAGTTCATTCCACCGCTGCAGACTCCTCAGCAAAAGAAATGGGAAGCCCGCATCGAAGAAATGTCCACTCAGTGCGCGAAGAAACTCGGCCTCTCCCGACGCCGCTTCCTTCAGACCACCGGGGGCATGGCCGTCGCCATGCTCGCTTACAACGAAGTCTTCGGTAAGACCTATGATGTCGATCCGATCGAAGCGCTCGACCCGGCCGCCTACGCCGAGAAGTGGCCAAAGACTGAATTCATCTTCGACAATCAAACTCATCACGTCGACGTCGAGAGCCGCTGGTTCGAAGCAAGCGACTTCGGAAAACAGGCCGCTGATTTTCTGCGCAACTTCCGCCCGAATGCCAACTCGACCGCCGAGCGGCTCGCGCTGCTCAATGAAACCCACTACATCAAAGAGATGTTCATGGACAGCGACACGATGATGGCTATCATAAGCGGAGTCCCCACCGCCGAGTGGCGCGAAAACATTCTCCCGCCCGACAAGATGGTCAAGACTCGAAACGACATCAACACCATGGCCGGCGGCTCGCAGCGAATGCTGAGCCACGGATTGCTTCGCCCGAACATGGGCAAGTCCGAGTTCGAAGAGATGGAACGCCAGGTCAAAACGCTCAAGATCAATTCGTGGAAAATGTATACCGGTTCGCTGATCGGCGACGGACCGTTCTGGCTCGACGATGAGAAAGTCGCCTATCCCTTCTGGGAGCGAAGCCGCAAGCTTGGCGTTAAAACCGTATGCGTTCACAAGGGGCTTCCGCTCGGGTTGTTCAACGAAGAGCACTGTCATCCGAAAGACGTCGAGAAAGTCGCGAAGGATTTCCCTGACATCAACTTTGTAATTTATCACTCCGGGCTGAATCCAACGCCCGCGGGCGGCGGACGCCGCCGCGAAGGCGCCGCGGCCGGACCGCAGTACATTCCGTGGTGCTCGGAGTTGATCGACATCGTTAAGCGGGGCAACTTGCGGAACGTCTACTTCGAGGTCGGGAGCACGTGGAATGTTCTTTCAGGCGGATACGGCGGAGACGGCCAGCCCGCGATGCACTTCCTCGGTCAGGTGATGAATCTTCCCGGTGGCGAAGATCGCATCATTTGGGGCACCGATTCCATCTGGGGTGGCAGCCCGCAATCACAGATCGAACGCCTGCGCCGCTTCCAGATCAGCGATCAGGTCGCCGAGAAATTCGGCTACAAGAAACTCACGCCGGAAATCAAAGCGAAGATCTTCGGGTTGAACGCCGCGCGTCTGTACAAAGTCGACGTCAACGCCAAACGCAAAGCGATTCAGGGCGACAAGATCGCCGAGATGAAGCGCGAATACGACGAAGCGCCTCGCCCGAGCAACACGCAGTTTGGCTGGGTATGGCGCACGCGCGGGCAGCGCGCGTGAGTTGTTCTTTGATGCATGGAGTTCAGCGCGAAGACGGATGCCCGGAGACGGGCGACCGGAGAGACCTTAGACTGAACTCCATGCACTTCTGCTAACATCTGGGTGGTATGCACGAGCACCCGCTCATCGAAAGCCTGCGAACTCTTCTTGCCCAAAGTCGCCGCGTCGTCGTCTTCACCGGCGCCGGCATCAGCACCGAATCCGGCATTCCCGATTTCCGAAGCCCCGGCGGCATCTGGTCTAAATACCAGCCAATCGACTTTCGCGAGTTCATATCTTCTGAAGAAGCACGGCGCGAAACGTGGCGCCGAAAAATCGCCGTGGATGAAGCCGTCTCCCAAGCCGAGCCAAATCGCGGCCACCGCGCGATCTCGCGTCTTGTCGCCGAGGGAAAAGTCTCGAGCGTGATCACTCAAAACATCGACGGACTGCATCAGCGCTCGGGCGTTCCGGATGAAAAAGTGATCGAGCTTCACGGCAACGGGACGTATGCCGCGTGCCTCAGTTGCGCAAAGCGATACGAGCTTGCCGATGTTTTCGCGTCATTCAAGTTGAATGACGTTCCGCCCGCTTGCGAATGCGGGGGCTTTATCAAGAGCGCAACTATTTCATTCGGCCAGCCAATGCCTGTTGAAGCGATGCGCCGAGCTCAACAAGAAACAAAGAGCTGTGATCTGTTCATCGCGATCGGTTCTTCGCTCGTTGTTTATCCGGCGGCCGGGTTCCCAGCGGTCGCGAAACAAAACGGTTCGCGTCTGGTGATACTCAATCGCGAGCCAACCGATCTGGACTACCTGGCGGACCTGGTGTTGAATCTCGAAATCGGCCCGACGCTGGGAGCGGTGACGGAAGTCGATTGAGGCGTTGAATCTCGACAAGTTGTACCGTCCTAACTTAGGATTAGGAACGCACAAGACGGATTCTAAAATGACAGCTAAAGAAGAAATCACGCGGATAATAGAAGGACAGCCTGACGATAGTTCGTTCGACGAACTCCTTCGTGAATTGGCCTTTTCGCGAACGATACAACGCGGGCTCGAGGATTCAGTCGCGGGCCGGACGATACCCGACGAGGAAGTGCGGCTAAGAATCGAGGAATGGCGAAAGTAAATTGGACAGAAGAGGCGGTCCGCTGGCTTCAAGAGATTCGCGATTACATTGCGCAGGACAATCCCGACGCAGCCGGCGGACAGATCGATATTCTCGGAATATTCCACGACGCACTGGATATTGACCGATATCTCTGATCTGTTTTCGTTCAAGGTCGATCGTGATTACCCGAAGAAAATGAATTCACGCCTGATTCCGACAGTTCTTTTGTGCGCGGCGATTTTGGTGAATTCTGCCGGTGCGCTTTCACAGCAGAAGAAGAGGGATGCTCAGCAACCACAGTCCGCAGACTCCGTCACACCGCAAGAAGCAGCCCAACTCGAGGCTGTGCTCAACACTGATCTGGGAATCATCCGCTTCGAATTCGTTCCCGATAAGGCACTCAAACACACGCAGCAATTCATCAAGCTCGCGCGCGCGGGCTTCTATGACGGCTCGGCGTTTCATCGAGTGATTCAACGCGGAATTATTCAGGGCGGCGATCCCTTGCTTAAGGACCCGAAGACTCCGCGCGAGCGTTGGGGCTCGGGAGGCTTGAATCAGATCGCAGACGAGTTCAGTGATATCAAACACGTTCGCGGGACGGTTTCGACCGTGCGTATTCCGGGTCAGGCGAACAGCGGCGGTGTTCAATTCTTCATCTGCGCTTCGCCCCAACCGCAGCTCGACGGCCAGTACTCGGCTTTTGGACAAGTGACCGAAGGGATGGACGTGGTCGAAAAGATTTCGCTCGCCCCTGCTGATTCGAGCTTCGTGACGGCGACGCCAATCAGGATCGTCAGCATCAAGATCGAGCGGAGGAAACTTGAACCATTCAAGGATGCAACCGTCGACGAAATGCGCCGGGATGTTTTGATTCGCACGAGCCTAGGCGACATCACGCTCGAGATGAATCCCGATCTTGCGCCCGAGCACGTGCGCAACTTTCTGAAACTGGTCGCAAGCGGCTGGTACGACCACACCGCGTTTCATCGAATCGCGCCGGGCTTCGTCATACAAGCCGGAGTCGGCGCAACTCGCGCGGAAGGGCGCACGCATCCGGCCGACAAGTGGGTTCACAAACTGAAGGGCGAGTTCAGCCACGCGGAGCTTCACATCCGCGGCACGCTTTCGATGGCCCGCGCGAGCGATCCCGATTCGGCGGACACGTCGTTCTTCATCGTGCTGGGAGCAGCTCCGCACCTCGACGGCAAGTACACGATCTTCGGCAAGGTGGTCGATGGATTCGACACAATCGAGTTGATCGAAAAAGCGCCGCGCAACGGCGAAACGCCGCTTCAGCGAATAGAAATTATTGAAGCAGTGATCAAGCAGTGAGGAAGTCAGTGGTCCGTAGTCCGTAGTCCGTAGTCCGTAGTCCGTAGTCAGTAGCTGATCAAACACAGCCGGATTATTCACTACGGACTACTGACTACGGACTACTGACTCTGACTACGGACTACTGACGGACTTCCCACGCAAAGCAAGTATCAGGATCGCCCCTACAATCGCCGACAGCGACAAGTACAACATCCCTCCAATGAATGAATGCGTCTTCTCGTTGATGTATCCAACGATGTAAGGCCCGGCGAAGCCGCCAAGGTTTCCAATCGAGTTGATCAATCCGATCGATGCCGCCGCGGCAGAGCCTGCAAGGAAAGTTGTCGGTAGCGCCCAGAACGCGGGAAAGAAGCTGTATAAACCTGCCGCCGCGATGCAGAACATTGCCACTGCGAGCACAGGAACGGCCTGGGTCATCGCGCTTAACAAGAGCCCAAGGCCCGCGATGAACATCGGGATCGCCGTGTGCAACCGCCGCTCGCCGCTGCGATCCGATGACCAGCCAATAAACAAGAGCGCCACGAAGCCAACGAAGTATGGAAGCGCGGAGATCAATGTCACCGTCAGATTCGGCAGCCCGGATAGGCCCTTCACAATTGTCGGGAGCCAGAAGTTGAAACCGTATAGCCCGGTAATCACAAAGAAATATCCGAGCGCAAGCAACACGACTTCGCGATGCTTCAACGCTTGCAATACGCTTAACGAGTGCGCCGCTGCCTTGATCTCTTTTTCCTTCTCGAGTTCTTTCGTAATCCACTCGCGTTCGTCTTCGGCGAGCCACTTCGCCTGATGCGGCCAGTCCGTCAGGTAGAAGATCGTCACCACGCCCAGCACTATGGCCGGCGCGCCTTCGAGGATGAACAGCCATCTCCAGCCGGCCAGCCCGAACCAGTTCACTCCAAGCAGCAAACCCGAAACGGGCGCGCCGAGAAAATTGGACAGCGGCACCGCGGCCATGAACAACGCCACCGCTTTCGCTCGATCCTGATAACGAAACCAATGCGTCAGATAGACGATGATGCCCGGGAAGAATCCCGCTTCCGCCGCGCCCAGTCCAAGCCGCAGCCAGTAAAACTGAGTCGCCGAATGCATGAAGCCCATCAACACCGCAACGATTCCCCACGTGATCATGATCCGAGCGAGCCACGCGCGCGCGCTCCACAATTCGATCAGTAACGTCCCCGGAATTTCGAGTAAAAAATAGCCGATGAAGAATATGCCCGCGCCGAAGCCCAGAACCTCGGGACTAAAGCCGAGATCGCGATTCATCTCGAGCGCCGCGTACGAGACATTGACGCGGTCGAGATAGTTGATGATGTAAAGCACAAACAGGTAGGGGATGAGCCGGCGCATGATTCGCAGGCGCGTGCGGCTGGCAAGATCAGTTGAAGGAGCGCGGCTCGCCATGATTTTCAGTCGATCAACTCAGATAGCGAGCCAGCGCGTCATCCCACTTATCCTGAGCTTTGAGGATGAACTCGATGACTTCGCGAACCGCTCCGCGGCCACCAGGCTTAGTCGTTACAACGTGTGAATGTTGCCGCGCTTCTTCGACGGCATCCGCGACCGCTACGGCCAGTCCCGCTCTTCTCAAGAGAGGAATATCGACCACATCGTCTCCGACGAAACAGACTTCGTCGTCGGTCAATCCTTCTTCGGTGAGTATTTTTTCATACGGCTCCATCTTCACCCATGCCATCTCGTGAAGATGCGCAACGCCAAGCTCCGTTGCGCGCGCTCGCACTACGGAAGACTTGCGGCCCGAAATTATCGCGATTCGCAACCCTGCGCGCTCGGCCATCACCATCGCATGGCCGTCCTTAACATCGAACGCTTTGGTCTCGTCGCCGTCGGGCAGCATTATGATTCGCCCGTCGGTGAGCACGCCGTCGCAATCCAGGATCAGCAGCTTGATCCGTCGCGCGCGTTCCACAATTTCAGGGGTCGCGTCAATCAATGTGCATCCTCAGCAGAAGAAATCTTTCAATTGATCAAACCGATCGATGATCACGTCGGGATGAGTCAGTCGCAACTGTGCGGCTGTTCGAAACCCAAACGTCACGCCGCACGTCAGAGTGCCTGCGCCGCGCCCGGCGTTGATGTCGTTTTCGCTGTCGCCAATCATCACGGCTTCCGAGGCGGATCCTCCGAGAAGCCGAATCGCCTCGCGCACGGGCTCGGGGTCCGGTTTGCGCGCGCTCACGGTGTCGCCGCCGACTATGACATCGAAGCGATCGGCGATTCCAAAATGATCAAGCAGAATTCGCGTGAACCGCACTTCCTTGCTTGTCACCACCGCTTTGCGTTTGTCTTTGAAAGCATCCAGCGTTTCCGCAACGTGTGGATAGAGCCGTGTGGTCTTGAGCATCTCGTCCGCGTAGTGCTGGTGCATCAGAGCGATGCCTCTTTGGTGAAGCTCGTCATCGGGAGGCTGATGATTGGGATCAGTCGCCGTCAGGCAACGGCGCACCAGCACGCGAACTCCGTCGCCGACAAAGCCACCGACCACGGCTTCATCGAGTTGCGACCGTCCTACATCGGCGAGCATCAGGTTTATCGAGTTGGCGAGGTCCGTTTTGGAGTCAATCAGCGTTCCATCCAAATCGAAGAGCATTTGCGATAGGTTGATCATTTTGGAGTGCGGCGACTTGTCGCCGCTTTGTTTCTCGGAAAGCGGCGACAAGTCGCCGCACTCCACATCACTCCTCTTCCTCTTTCAATTTTGCGAGCACCGCGAAATCCTCGAGCGTCGTCACGTCGCCCTTCACTTCGCCGCTGGTTGCAAGCTCGCGCAATAATCGCCGCATGATCTTTCCGCTTCTCGTCTTCGGGAGCGCGTCGCTGAATCGAAGATCGTCGGGTTTTGCGAGCGCGCCGATTTCTTTCGCTACCCATCGGCGCAGCTCTTCCTTCAACTCATCCGAGGGTTCGTTGCCCATCTCCAATGTCACGAATGCTGAGATGGCCTGACCCTTGATCTCGTCGGGCCGAGCGACAACCGCGGCTTCGGCTACCTTGGGATGGGCTACCAGAGCCGATTCCACCTCCATCGTCGAAAGCCGATGCCCCGACACGTTGATCACGTCATCAACCCGGCCCATGATCCAGAAGTAACCGTCCTGATCCTTTCGAGCGCCGTCGCCCGCGAAATACACGCCCGGAATGTCCGACCAGTACTGACTGACGTAGCGATCCGGATCGTTGAAGATCGTTCGAAGCATCGAAGGCCACGGCCGCTTGATCACGAGCAGCCCGCCTGAACCCGCCGCCACCGGCGTACCATCTCGATTGACAACATCGACGATCACACCGGGAAACGGGCGAGTCGCCGAACCCGGTTTCGTCGCGATCGCGCCCGGCAGCGGTGTGATCATCATCATTCCCGTTTCGGTCTGCCACCAGGTATCGACGATAGGGCAACGTTCGCGGCCGATCACTTCGCGATACCACATCCACGCTTCGGGGTTGATAGGCTCGCCCACAGTCCCGAGCAGCCGCAGTGACTTCATCTCATAGCGACGCGGCCATTGCTCGCCCCACTTCATGAAAGCTCGGATCGCCGTCGGCGCGGTATAGAAAACATTCACCTTGTGACGTTCGATCATTCGCCAGAAGCGATCCGGCTCGGGATGGTTGGGCGCGCCTTCGTACATCACTGTCGTCGCGCCGTTTTGAAGCGGGCCATAGACGATGTAGCTGTGACCCGTGACCCATCCGATGTCCGCGGTACACCAGTAGACGTCCTCGTCTTTCAGATCGAACACCCACTTCGCGGTGATGTAAGTTCCCACCGAATAGCCGCCGGTTGTGTGAACCACACCTTTGGGTTTTCCGGTGCTGCCCGATGTGTAAAGTATGTAGAGCGGATGTTCGGCATCGAGCGGCTCAGCTTCGCAGTTGTCCGAAGCGCCGGCCATCGCTTCGTGCCACCAATGATCGCGGCCCGATTCCATTTTGATGTTTGACCCAGTCCGCTGATAAACGACCACCGTCTTGACCGACGGGCATGCAGGGAGCGCTTCATCGACAGTCGCCTTGAGCGGGATCTCCGCTCCGCGGCGATAAGCTCCGTCCTGGGTGATGACGGCTTTGCACTCGGCGTCGTTGATTCGGTCGACAAGCGCGTTTGCCGAGAAACCTCCGAACACAACCGAGTGCGCAGCGCCGATCCGGGCGCAGGCGAGCATCGCAATCGGAAGCTCGGGAGTCATTCCCATATAGATCGCGACTGTGTCGCCCTTCGCGATGCCGAGCGCCTTCAGCACGTTTGCGAATTTTGATACTTCGATCAGCAGTTGTTGATAGGTGAATGTTCGGACTTCGCCGGGCTCGCCTTCCCAAATGATGGCGGCTTTGTTCCTCCGCCAGCTTGCAACGTGGCGATCGAGACAGTTGTAAGAGAGATTGAGTTGCCCACCAAGGAACCACTTTGCCCAGGGCGGATTCCAATCCAACACTCGGTCCCATTTTCGAAACCAGTGAAGCTCCTCGGCGATTCGTCCCCAGAATGCTTCGGGATTCTCTTCGGCCTCGCGATAGAGTTGCTCGTATTGTTCGAGGCTTTTGATGTGGGCTTGCTGGCTGAACTCGGGGGAAGGTTGAAAGACGCGGGTTTCTTTGAGGATCGAATCAATGGACTGCGACATTCAGAATGTTCTCCGTCAAGGGATCATAGAACTGCAAGCGCCTGAAGCTACCACATCAGAAAGAAGCCGCTCAACGACACGCGCGTTCTCAGTTGCCGGCGGATTTGCACTTTTCTTCAACCAACCGCTTGAGCGCCAGTGCGTCCTGATTATTCACATCAATTTGAAGCGACTTGTCGAGCGACGCCTGGGCGCCCGCGCAATCGTTTTTCAACACCGCAATCCTTCCGAGCAGCACGTGTGCGGCGACTAGTCTCGGATTCCAAAACACCGCGGCCTTTAGCGCATTCATCGCGCGGTCGAAGTCGCCTTTTCTTTCGTAAACCCGGCCCATCAAAAGATGCGCTTCGAAGTCCTGCGGCGCGACCTGCAGGAGCTTGCCCAGAGCCGCAAGCGAGTCTTCGTCCCTTCCCGCGAGAAAGGCAGTGCGAGCCGACTCCATCAACTGATCGGCTTGCGGGGACATCGTGGTTATTCGAGTCTGCGAGTTCAGCCGCTCGTCCTGTTCGCGCTTGTAACGATAGTAATTGATCTTGCTGAAGGATGGCTTCATCCGGGCAAGCTGCGGCATTCCTTTTGTTTCCCACTGCGCAAACGTTGTCAGCAGCTTTTTCGCCTGATCGGCGGCAGCCGTCGCGCCCGCCTGATCGCCCGCGAGCGACTTACTCAAAATGTAAAACGCTTCGCCGTCCGAAGCCCGGAGCTTTGTCTCGGTCTTCAGAGTTGCCGCCGCGTTCGCATAGTCCTTCGCAAGAAAGTAAGCGTAGCCCAGATTGAAAAGCGTATCGGTGTCCCGAGGCGCGGCGTCGTTTGCCGGCTTCAAGTGATCGATCGCTTCCTTATATTTCTTTTGCTTGATCAGCAGCGCGCCAATGTTGTTATAAACCTCAAACAGCGGCAGCCTTGAGGCGAGCTTCTGCATAGTCTGAAGCGACTGGTCGGTTTGCCCGAGCGCGTCCTGCGCGACGCCCGCGTAGAACTGCGCTTCGTCGTAGCGTGGGTTCCTGTCGTCAACTAACGCGAGCTGTTCGAGCGCCTCTTTATACTCGGCGGCTTCGAAGTGAATGCGACCAAGCTCGAATACCGCCGCGATGTACTGGCTCTTCGTCTTGTCGAGAAACTCTTTGATGGCCCGCTGAAGAAAGCCAATTCGCGCGTCGCGATCGTGAGTGAGCGTAGCCTTGATGAAGTTTTCGAACGCGCCGATCGGGGCCACCGTCGCGTCGGTGGTGATTTGATCGCGCGAAAACGGGAGAGCCGGGTTGTGTTGATACAGAATCTCGTACGCGAGATCGCCCTGCAGCTTTTGCAACTCAACCAGCGGAGCGCCGCGATTGTACTCCTTACCCGCAAGCCGCCCCTCACGGATATCGACTACGCGAGCGGTGATCGTAATAGTGCTGTCGCGCCCTTCGCCCGCAATTCGATAGGTCCCCATCACCACCAGGTTCGCGCCCGCGCGTTCGGCGATCTTGATCATCGTCGCGCGCGTCAGAATGGCCGTCGGCGGGAGCCCCTCCTGTTTGTAGGCGACATTGCGTTCGTCGGGCCTTATAGCAACCAGGCCGGGCTTGTCGAGCAGATCGGCCAGCGTTGCGGCAAAGCTCTCGCCCACCCAATTGTATTCAACCCGGCCGGAGAGATTTTCGAAGGGCATTGTCACGATGGTGTCGGTGGCAGCCGCCGAAGCGGAGATCACGCATCCGGATATGAGGATGAAAAAAAGAACTACAGATCGCATCATGGTTAAGTCAATTTAGCCGGTGATCAGGTTAATAAGGATCTTCTCAATCGCATTCTCATTGTCCATGCCGCTCGCACCGGCTGTCAACATAAGCCGATCCTGCGCTACAGACTCGCAGCCTTGCAACGCCTCAAGCCGTATGTTAAACACTCAGTGTTCTTAATTTTATTAATTGGGCGCAGGATTAAAGAGGGGTTATGAGAGGAAAGCTTGCGATATTCATTGACGGAAATAATCTATTTCATGCGGCGAGGTCGGTTGGAGTGGAAATTGACTACGCCAAGTTTTTGAATTTTCTCCGCGCGGATGCTCCGTTGCTTCGGGCGTTTTTCTACACAGGAGTCGACGAGAAGGCCGAACGCCAACAAGGCTTTTTGCTGTGGATGCGACGCAATGGATATCGAGTCGTCGAGAAGGAATTGAAGACCTACGCCGACGGAACCAAGAAGGCCAACCTCGACGTCGAGATCGCGGTGGACATGCTCTCGCTGTGTGATAAATATGACACCGCGGTGCTTGTTTCAGGCGACGAGGATTTCTCCTATGCGATCAATGCGATTGCCTACAAAGGTGTGCGCGTCGAGTTGGCGGGGTTTCGCAGCAACACCAGCCCACGTTTGATCGACGTCGCGGATCAGTTCATCGAGCTGGACTCACATATCGAAGAAATCACCAAGGCGGAGAGCCGCTATAACCACAGCGGCAACCATCATTCGGGTAGTCATTACATTCAACGAAACAGCGGCTCATTCACGCGAGTGCAGGACGAAGAGGAAGTTGAAGCGAATCGCGAGGCCGCGGTCGAGCGTTGACAGCAGCTCCAGGTGATTCAGGGTTCCGGGTTTAGGGTTCCGGGTTTGAGCGTTAGGCTTTCAACGCTCAACTCTGAACTCGAAACTCTGAGCCGTCTTCATGCACACAGAGCCTTGAATCCTAATTTCAAATTAATTTCAAATTTGAAAATCTCAAATTCATAATCCTTTTCCGCTGCCATCTCGACGATCAGCCCTTGAATAATTCAGCCGGCGTCTTCTCTCTTTGGGCGGACACGTCTGTTCGTATGCACCGGGCGCGATGACCCGCGCTGATTTCAATGAGCGGAGGTTTGGCGAGTTTGCATTCGTCGATCGCTATCGGGCACCGCGTGTGAAAGCGGCAACCGTCAGGCGGATTGAAGGGAGTCGGAACGTCTCCTTCGAGGTGAATCCGCTCGCGCGTTGCTCTCGGCACGGGAATCGGGATGGCAGCCAGCAACGCCTGCGTGTACGGATGCAGCGGGTTTGAGAAGATCTCTTCGGTGTCAGCTTCCTCGACTATTTCACCCAGATACATCACCGCAACGCGATCCGATATGTGCTTGACCACCGCAAGGTCATGCGCGATGAACAAATAAGTGAGATTGAATCGACGTTGAAGCTCGCGAAGAAGGTTCAAAATTTGCGCCTGGATCGAGACATCGAGTGCCGAAACTGCTTCATCGCACACGATGAGTTTCGGCTCGAGCGCAAGCGCCCGGGCGATGCCGATCCGCTGGCGTTGACCTCCTGAGAATTCATGAGGGTAACGGTTGGCATGTTCCGCACGGAGACCAACGAGATCGAGCAACTCGGCTACGCGTTCTCGCGCGCGGCGGCGCGCCGATCGGTTGTGTGCTTTGTCACCCTCGCCGTTCGAAAGGATCCCGTGGACCAGAATTGGTTCCGCGAGCATCGCCCCGACGGTCATCCGCGGGTTGAGCGATCCATACGGATCCTGAAAGATAATCTGCATCTCACGCCGAAGCTTGCGCATCTCGCGCTCACCGAGCGCAAATACGTCGTGGCCATCGAAGATCACTCGGCCCGAAGTCGCTTCAATCAATCGCAGAATCGTCCGGCCAGTTGTGGTCTTGCCGCACCCGGACTCTCCGACAAGTCCGAGCGTCTTTCCGCGCGGGATCGAAAACGATATGCCATCGACGGCCCGCACGTAGCCGACCGTCTTCGGCACAACGCCTTTTCGAATCGCGTAGTGCTTGACCAGGTTTTCCACGATCAACACGTCGTCTGTCATGAGGACCAATAGAATATAGCAGGATGTACGAACTTACCCAGTCGCTCAGGAGTTTCCGTTTGACTGAGCGGCAGTAACGGATGAGATTCGATTGGCGTGGTCTAACGAGGCGTGAGTGGAGCAGTGCACCTGCCGTCTTCTTCGATCGCGATCTGGTGCGCGATTAACTGCTTCGCCTTGTCCAGATTCTCAAGCATATTGGAACGATAGAGCGGTTTGCCGATCACGATGTCGGCCTTTCCGCTTGCGTCCATCACGGATCCATCGGGTTGGGTGAGCATCGTCCACAAAAGAATGGGAATGTTAGCGCTCGCGGAACGAGCCTTGATCTTATCGATCAGGCTGAAGCCGCTGTCGCCCGGCATCATCGCGTCGGTGATAACGATATCAGGCGGGTCGCTGACGATCATTCGCAATGCCTCATCCGCGGTGAAAGCGGAGACAAGATCGAACTCCGTATTGCGGAGAAACAGACCGACTATTTCGTGGTCATCATCGGCCAGCAGCAGCTTGAGTTGATTGATCGCCTGAGATGTTGTTTTGGTTTCTCCATCGCCGTTGACTCTCCACGCGGTGCGCCTGGGTAGCATCGGGGAGCCAGAGCCAAAGTTCTGCGCAATCATCATGCGTATCCAAATCGATGGGGAGATAAACCTCGCCCGTACGAGGCCGAGTGTGTCGATGAGCCCCGAAACCAAGTCACAATCACGTGATCGCTAGACTGAGCCGGGGGCCTGGCGGCCCACCTCTTCAGCGAAGTGACATGCAGAGAAATGGTGCGGCCCCAGCTCGCGCAAGGGCGGCTCTTCCAGGCATTCACTTCGCGCAAGGGGGCATCGAGTTCTGAACCGGCAACCCGACGGGAAATCGAGTGGACTGGGAACAGAGCCGGGTATTACGTCAAGTTGGCTTCGCTTTCCCGTGAGCGTCGGAAGCGAGCGAAACAATCCGTGGGTGTAGGGATGCATCGGAGTCTCAAACAGCGAGACAACGGGCGCCGATTCGACGATCTTTCCCGCATACATCACGGCCACGCGATCGCAGGTCTCCGCTACCACGCCGAGATCGTGCGTTATCAACAACACCGCCATCTTCAATTCGCGTTGAAGCTCGGCCAGCAACTCGAGTATCTGCGCCTGAATCGTCACATCGAGCGCGGTTGTCGGTTCATCCGCGATAAGCAGCAGCGGACGGCACACCAGCGCCATCGCAATCATCGCGCGCTGCTTCATCCCGCCCGACAGTTGGTGCGGATAGTCGTCGAAGCGGGCCTCAGGCGAAGATATTCCGACGCGGCGGAGCATGTCGATTGCCGCGTGGCGCGCCTGCGGCTTTGAGGTCTTTTCGTGCTCGCGAATCGACTCGGTGATCTGCGCCCCGATGGACATGATTGGATTCAGCGATGACATCGGCTCCTGAAAGATCATCGATATCAAATTGCCTCGGACGCGGCGCATCGCCTTTTCGTCAAGCGCAATAAGGTCCTCTCCCCGAAAGATGATTTGTCCGCCGCCGTACTCGGCAGGCGGTGAGGGCAGCAGCTTGAGAATCGAGTATGCGGTGACTGATTTTCCGCATCCGCTCTCGCCAACCAGCCCCAGCGTTTCGCCTGTCGCGATCTCGAAGCTCACACCGTCGACGGCTCTTGCGTCTCCATCTTCCGTGCGAAAGTGTACGCGGAGCTCCGAAACCGAAAGCAACGGCTCATTGAGGGTTGCGGATTGCGGATTGCGGGTTGAGGATTGAGGATCGTGGATTTGAGATTTCAAATTTGAGATTTCAGATTCGAGATGCGAAGTAGTGGATCGATGATTGAGGACCGCGGACTGCGGATCTGAAATTTGAGATTTGAGATTTGAGATTTCGAGATTCGGATTTCGGATTTGAGATTTCAAATTTGTAATTTCAGATTTGAGATTTGAAGTATCAGACTCCGGGAACATTCGTGAAACCGTGAGACTCGGCGCTGAGATGTGCGTTTCAGCCCAAAATTCCGCAATTCACAACCCGCACCAGAATTCGCAATCCAGGATGGCAATCCAAAATCCGCAAACCGAAATTCGCAACCGCAATTACTCTTCACTTCTTCTTTGGGGTGAGAATATCGCTCGCGAGATGAATCTGCTGCTGCCCCTGATCGCGCACGCGGCGAGCCAACTCAGGCAGCGTTTCATCTTTTTCCTGCGTGGCCAGTTTGATAACCATCGGCAGATTGACTCCTGTCACCACCTCAACCGGCGCTTGCCCAAGAAGCGTCGCGGCGATATTTGTCGGCGTGCCGCCGAACATATCCGTCAGCAGCAGTACTCCCTCACCGCTATCCAGGCGCTGAACGGCCCGCTCGATTTCTTCGCGCGCGACGTCAACATCATCGTGCCAGCCGATTGAAACGGCCGTGATGTGGTTGATCTCGCCGACGATCATCTCCGCCGACGAGACCAGCTCGTTCGCCAATTGCCCGTGAGTTACGATTACTCCGCCGATCATAATTGATTAGTGACGAGTGAAACGTGAAGCGTGATTCGTAATACTTATCATGTTTCACGCATCACGTTTCACGCATCACGCCTTATACCTCTGCTCATCCTTATCGATATCGCGATGCACGACTCGCGAGTTGACGCCGAACTCATTCAGTCGGCGGTTTACCGCTTCGGCAACCATAACCGATCGATGCCGTCCGCCGGTGCATCCGATGCCGACTGACAGATAGCTTTTCCCTTCGCGATGAAATCGAGGCAACAAGTAAGCCAGCAGGTCGACAAGCCTCGCGATAGTATCCTCAACCTCACTCTCGGATTGCAAGTATGTGATGACTTCCGCGTCGCGTCCCGTGAGTGCCCTGAGTTCGGAGACGAAATGCGGGTTGGGCAGAAACCTTACATCGAACATCATGTCCAGTCCGCGAGGCGGCCCGTGCCTGAAACCGAAAGATGAAATGGTCACGCTCATCTCGTGCGCTCCGCCTTTTTCAGCGAAGCGGTCCTTGATCACATCGCGCAAGGTATGCACCGTATGCTCCGAAGTGTCGATGACATGGTCGGCCAGGTCGCGAATCTCGGAAAGCATCGAGCGTTCATGCCGGATTGCCTCCAGCACGTTCTGATCGGGCAAAGGGTGCGGCCGCCGCGTCTCGCTGTAGCGCCGAAGCAGCACTTCGTCGTCCGCTTCGAGGAACAACACGGTAACAACCGTTCCCCGCTCCTTTAATTCGGAGTGTATTCGTGGAAACAGGCTGAGGAATTCGCGGGAACGCACGTCGACCACGAATGCGGTTCGCTCGATCTCGCTCGAATCATCACAGAGCCGAACAAAGGTGGGGATCAACTGAACAGGCAGGTTATCAATTGCAAAGTATCCGAGATCTTCAAACGCCTTGAGCGCCGAGGACATCCCCGACCCCGACACTCCGGTAATAATTGCAACCGAAACAGGCATAGGCGCAGTTGGCAGGGTCAGTTGGCAGTGGGCAGTGGGCAGTTGGGTCTTATCCTGCCCACTGCCTGCTGCCTACTGCCCACTGCTTTTCACGGTTCAATGAGGCCGTAGTTTCCGTCGGTGCGATTGTACAGCACTCCAACCTTGTTGGTTTCGGCGTCACGGAAGACTATGAATTGATCGTCCGAGTCATTCAGGATTATCGCAGCCTCTTCGGCGGTCATTGGCTTCACGCGATAACGTGTCTGCGTAACAATGCGCGGCGCATTGGGAGCGGCCTCTATGGGGCCGTCCGGCAGCGGCGCAACCGCACTTGCCGGCTGGCGACTGCGTTTGCGGGCCTTGAACCTCTCCTTTAAGCGCTGCCCTTGCTTGTGCACCTTCCCGGCCGCGGTTGCCACCGATTGCGCCAGATCCGCATGCTCGCCAATGGCCGTGAAAACAGAGTCGCGCCAGTGAACCACGATCTCGGTCCGCTTCCGATGCTTTTCGGCTGAGACGATCACGTGAGTCCTGATCGGCGCCGAGTCCAGCATCAGGTCGAGCTTTCCAAGCTCCTTGCGAACCAGTTTTTCCACCGCCGGTGTTATCTCAATGTGTCGACCGGTGAACTCGAATTCCATCTGTGCTTTTCTCCCTTGTTTTGCGATTGCCGGTGTCTGAGTTGGAAGGTTGGATGAAGACATGATTCCCGGTCATTCAAACCGCGACAGGCAATCGGACTAGACGATGGCGCGACGCTCGCGAGAGCCCGGGATGCGCATCTGGTCGCGATACTTGGCGACTGTTCTGCGGCTCATCTTGACGCCGTCTCTTGCAAGGCGCTTCGCGATCTCATCATCGGTAATGGGGTGGTGGGGATCTTCGGCTTCGATCATCTTCTTGATCTTCAGCTTCAACACGCGTGTCGAAACGTCTTCGCCCGTATCGCTCCTCATTCCTTCGGTGAAGAACCGCCGCAATTCGTAAACCCCCTGCGGCGTGTTCACATACTTGCGATTAACCACGCGCGAAACGGTGCTCAGGTGCATCCCGATGTCTTCGGCAACGTCCTTCAGCATCATCGGCCTGAGGTGCTCGATGCCGTGATCCAGAAAATCGCGCTGGCGGTCCAGTATCGATTGGCACACGCGATAAATCGTCTGACGCCGGTGTTCGATGTTCTTCAGCAGATCGACCGCCGACCTGAACCGCTCCTTGATGTAGTCCCGCGTCTCTTTTGACGAGTCCTTGGACTCCATCATCTGGCGATACGTTCGGTTGATTCGAAGGTGCGGCATCCCGTCATCTTCGAATCGAATCATGTAGTCGTCGCCGATCTTGTCAATCGTGACCTCGGGAACAACCGGCTGCGATTCCTCGGACGAATACTTCCGCCCCGGTTTTGGATCAAGTTTTTTGATGAACTCCATTTCCTCGATCACTTGTTCCAATGGAACGCCGAGCGTTTTTGCAAGCTCGGGGAGCTTATGCGTCTGAAGGCTCTCCAGATGCTCGGTCACCATTCGCGCCGAAAGGCGGTCCGCCCAACCGTTGTGCTCGAGTTGAACCAGCAGCGACTCTCGGACATCGCGCGCGGCGCAGCCGACCGGGTCCAATTTCTGCACAACGCGAACAGCTTGCTCGACCAGTTCGACTTCCCAGGGACCCATCGCGGCAATCTCTTCTACCGTTGCGTCCAGAAATCCCGTGTTTTCATCCAGGTTGCCGATGATCGCTTCGCCGACCACTCGCACCTCGTCCGAGCATTCGGTCATGTGGAGCTGCCACAAGAGATGCTCATAAAGCGACTCGCGGCGAGTCAGCATGTTTTCGAAGGATACGTCGTCCTTCGCTTCGTATTCGTGAGTTTTATAACCGGGGTCGAGGTACTCTTCGAATGTCGAGCCGAAGTCCACTTCCTGAAATGAATCACGCTCGCGATCGGGCTCGGCTTCGCCATCAACAGGTGCTTCGCTGTTTGTGCTCGCGGGCTGAAGATCGCCAGGCATAGGAGCCTCGGTGAACTGTCCGTCCGGTGAAGCGCCCTCCGTTGTGGGTTCGCTCGTGGCCTGCCCGTTTGGTTTCTGATCGGCGGTCGTCGCATCGACGGCCCTTATTTCATCCTCGAGCGGCGAGTTGTCATCGACGCCCTCGCCCGGCGCTACCTCGTCCAGCACCGGATTGGCCGACAGCTCGGTCTGAACCATATCGGCCAGCTCGAGCTTTGTCATTGCGAGCAGCTCGATGCGCTGCCGCATCTGCGGCGTCAACACCAAACGTTGCGAAAGGCTTGTTGAAAGATGTGGCTTGACTGACATGACTCATCGGGCATCTGTCATTGGTCATTTGTCATTGGTCATTGGTCACTCGTAGCGCCCCTTGAATCGAAGCAACGCCGCACATGACAAATGACTAATGACAAGTGACCAATGACAAATGATTACATCCTGAAATTCTCCCCCAGGTACACTCGTTTTACTTCCTCATCTCGCGTCAACTCTTCCGGCGTCCCCGCTCGGAATATTTTTCCGTCGTTAATTATATACGCCCTGTCCGTAATGGCCAGAGTCTCACGCACGTTGTGATCGGTTATCAGCACCCCGATCCCGCGGTCGCGAAGCTTCTGCAGAATTCGCTGAATATCGATCACCGCAATCGGATCGATTCCGGCGAACGGCTCATCCAGGAGAATGAATCGCGGCTCGATCACCAGACACCTTGCGATTTCAGTTCTGCGGCGCTCGCCGCCCGATAACTGATACGCTTTGGTGTGACGCACGTACGCGATGTCGAGTTCGCTGAGCAACACCTCGAGTCTATGATCGCGTTCGGACCTGCTGAGCGGCAGCGTCTGAAGCACGAGCAGAATATTTTCCTCGACGGTCAGCTTTCGAAATACCGATGCCTCCTGTGGAAGATAACTTATCCCGTCGCGCGCTCGAAGGTACATCGGCAACCGTGAAATATCTTTCGAATCCAGGAAAATCTTTCCCGCGTCCGGCCGCTCCAATCCTACGATCATATAGAATACCGTGGTCTTGCCCGCGCCGTTCGGCCCAAGCAGGCCCACGATTTCGTTCTGATGAATGTCGAGGGAAACGCTGTCTACGACCACGCGTTTGCGATATGACTTACGCAAACTCTCAGCTGCAAGGATGCTTGTTTGTTGGGAAGGGAGTGTTGCCTGAAGCTCGGCGTCGCCGACGGGCGTTTCGATCACGGACACTTCTTCTGCCATCTTGTCACTTTCAATTCTGTTTGCTCTTGGTCAAACGATGACTCGATCGAACACGGCCAGTCCCCTGTTGATTTTCGACCGAAACCCTATCATCGCGGCTATAGAAAGTCAATTGTGAGCCCATTGTAGCGCCCTTTTCAACATCATCCACGCGCGCGCTTTTTCCAGTCAAAACCGCGCGCCCGTCCTCCGATGTGTACACAAGTTTGTCGCCCACACCCCGCCGCCCCGGTTGCGTCAACACAACGTTACCATCCGCATTCAGGTGATCGACTTCGTTCGTTTCCTGAGCCAGGTACACATCGACGGACGTCGCTTCGATTCGATCGGTCCCCTGCCGGGCCTTCACTCCTACTTCGTAATGTATCTTTCTGTCTGAGTCGGAGTAGGTCATCTTTTCAGCCGCCGCGAATCCCGGAACGTTTTCGCGTTTGCCCGGGGACGTCTCGTTTTTTGTCTGGTACAGGGCGCTCTCTACGTTTCCGGTCGCGACCATTCGCTTCTCTTTATCATAGAGCTCGATTCGATCGCCCTTTACGAAATTATCGTCCTGCCATCCGCGAGCGTTGATCGTGTAAACCGCAATACCTTCCTGATTCTGCGCGTCGGCCCGCTCGGCTGTGATGAAGATCGGCGACTTGGTGTTCTTGAACGGAGTTGAATTATTCGTCGTCTCGCGGCTGTAATAAGTCGTGCGAACATCGCCGCGCGCGTGCGATTCATCGTGACGGCGATCGTAATCAATCTCATCGGCCTGGGTTCGCGCCTTCGCGTCCCAGACCATCGGCCGCTTTCCGCGAAGCTTCAGGTATTCATTCTTCCCGTCGTAGATTGCGCGTTCCGCGAGCCCGTTGCGATCAACTTCATTGTATTTGAAATTCCCATCCTGAACGAGGCTGTCCACGTCCTGGGACTCGGCCAGGAATTCCGCGGTAAGTGTTTTGCTGGTTGTCGTTCGAAGCGGGTGCCCGTCCGCGAGCATCGCTTCGATTTCGACTCGCACCGATCCGGTCGCGTTAAAAGTCTTTACTCGATTGCCTTCCTCGTGAAACTGCGCGGTCATCCGAGGCGCGCGAATGGTTTTTTTATCAGCGCCCTTCTCGGCGCGAATCGGAGTGACGCTCATCACCGCGTTACCGTTAGCTTCCGCGTACCTGGTGTTTTTCCCGTCAGGAAACATTTGGATATCGACAGTTTCCGCTGCCATCTCCCGTTCGGCGGGATTGACACGAGTGTCGGCAACCGCCGGCGCGTGAATTTTCAGCTTCGCTGCGCCTCGGGCTTTTATGGTTTCGAGGTTGTTCCCATCGGCCTGTGCGAACGTTGCTTCGATGGTTTCCGCGCTTGCCTCTCGCAACGCCGCTGGTCCGAGCGAGCGAGTGTATGCGCCGCGCATCGCGACCGCGTGTTCGAGTTGATGCGACTCGCCGAAGAAGAAATCCATGTCCGGGGATTTGATCTCCGCTTTGTCGGTCTGTTTGAGGTAAGCGTTGCCGCGCGCTTCGACCCGCTCCAGGTGATTGGTAGCGTCGGTGTAGCTGATCATCCGATCGGCTCGCAGCTCATCCGCACCTTGAGTAACCGCCACGTTTCCATCAAACGTTACGCGATGCTCGCGCTTTTCCAGCAGCGCCGTCTCGCCGGTTATCCTTGTCGGCTCCTTCGTTTTCTTCGCTATGGTTCCGGCCGGCTTCTCCTGCGACTTCGAATTCTTGGTCACAATCGAAGCTCCCTCGGATGTCCCTCGCGCGCGGGCAACCGCCTCTCCGCTGCTTTGCTTCGCCTCTCGGCGAGCGCGCTTCCTGGCCTTGCGCTCGGCTCTTTCTTCGGGAGTCTCATTCGCACGGCGTCCGGAGGAAACATGATTTCCGCCGGCCTGATGTTTGTCGTCTTGCTTCGGTTTGTCTTCGGGCTTGATGGTTACATCGACGTCCTTCAGCAATCGCGCGCGTTCGTCCGCAGTCTCGACGATCATGCCGGTCGAGCGGCCCGAGTAGTTGCGCCCTTCAAACTCGACCGGCTCTTTTGTGTCGACTATGTTCTTTGTCTGATCGTAATGCAGATAGCTTGTCTTGACTGTCAACCCCTCCGACAATTGGACGATAACATTCGAGACGAACTCAGCATCGAGCTTTGTGAGATCCGAAGGGTCGCTCACTTTGGCGCGATCCGCGGTGACTATGTCGTGACGATCGCCCGACGAGCCGTAGGATTCGACTTTGACCTGTTCGAGTTCGTGCGTCCCGTCCTGATAAGTGCGATCGGTCCCGGCGGTGATATTGAATCGGACCTGGCCATTGACCTCGTGAGCGTAGTGAGTGTTCGAGAAGACGGCTACGACTTTGCCCTGGAGTTTGGGCTTGGTCTGATCGGGTTGATGAGGGCGGCTTCGAATAACGAGATAGACCACGAGCGCCGCGGCAATAGTAATGAACACGCCGAGCGCCGCCGCCCTCCCTGCTGATAGTAGTCTGATTCGCTTCATGAAATACCCGTGGGTTCTGATCAAGGATTCTTACATGCCGAGCGGTGAGTGTCGAACGGGAATTTTTCGAATCACTTCTAGGGTGCCGGCGTATTGGCTACCTGATATGAAAGCGGCAACCTAACGGTAAACCTGGAGCCCGAGCCTTCGCGGCTCTCTACTTCTATCGAGCCGCTGTGAGCATCCACTATCCATTTCGATATCGCCAGACCTAAGCCAAATCCCGTCACTCGTGAATCACGCGAGTCGGTCCGCCGATAGAATCGCTCGAAAATATGCGGCAATGCCGACTCGGCTACTCCTCGGCCCGTGTCCGCGACCTCGATTACCGCAGCCGAATCATCCACCGCAAGCGACAACCTTACGTCGCCGCCCGCCGGCGTGTACTTGATCGCGTTATCAAGAAGGTTCACTAACAGTTGCTGAAGCCGCTTTTGATCGCCTTCGATAACGATCGGTGATCCCGGCGCCTCATAGGTCAGCACTACGCCTGCCGACTCGGCCAAAGACGCGACATAAGCGCGGGCGTTCGCCGCCAACAAGTCGAGCCTCACGGGTTCAAGATCGAGCACCGACTCGCCCGCATCCGAACGCGCGAGCGTGAGCAGATCGTCGGTCAGCTTCGTTAAGCGCGCGATTTCTTCGAGACTCGACTTCAAGACTCGTTGATACTCCGCAGGATCACGCTCGCGGCGGAGCGCCACTTCGATATCTCCGCGCAAAACGGCCAGCGGGGTCTTCAATTCGTGAGAAGCGTCGGCCGTAAACCTGCGTTCTCGTTCGAATGCCTGCGCCAGCCGCCCGATCATCTGGTTGAAAGTGCGAGCAAGTCTTCCAATCTCGTCATGTGAGCGAGGCTCGTCGACGCGCTCGCTCAGATTACCGCGCCCGATTCTTTCGGCCGCGCGAGTCAACTTATCGACCGGGCGCAGCGCTGTGTTGGCGAGCCACAACCCTCCGAGGCTCGCCAGCAGAAGCGCGACCGGATTCGCGATGCCAAGCAGAAGCAGTAATTGTTTCTGCGCGCTTTGAACGTCTCGAAGTGACTGGCCAACTACCACGAAAAAAGTTTCGCCGTCTTCGTCGCGCGCGGGCCAGGTAATTATTCGCACGTGCTCGGTGGCCGAGAGCGAGACCTCGTCGAACTCAGGTTTCCATTCTCGCGACGAGCGTTCGAGGGCTTGTTGATTGATCGGGACCTCGTGGTCTTCGGCGTCACGAATCTGATCGGTAACTTTTCCCTCACGATCGAGCACCGATACGAATTGCGGAGCAAGCATCAGGGCCGCGGACTGTTTGGGCTCGTCGATCGAGGATGGGTGGCCAACGGCCTGAGCGATGCGCTCGGCGTGATTGCGGAGCGACGCGTCGATCGTGTTGAGCAATCCGTTTGACAGATACAGGTAGATCGCTACGGCGAAGGCTCCGAGGACCAGCGCGGCAATGCCGAGGTACCAGAGCGTTAGTTTTGCGCGAATGGAGAGCAATGTTGCACCCGTCCGGTCTTAGGAATCTGCGAAAATAGCGTCGACGGTAGATTGTTTGAAGCGCATCCGGTCTTTGATGGCCAGTTCGCGTACTATTTCCTCGACCTGCTCTTTGGACACAACGTTCTCGACCCAGAGCGAGCGTAGAATCTCAGGGAGTCGCAAGCAATCGATTTGATGCTCACGACAAATATGAGCGACGCGCGATTCATTCGAGAGGACCAGGCCATTCCGCGCTTTTGCCACTGCAATAGTTTCTCGCTCACCGGACCCGAGCGTGAGCGGGAGTGCATCGCAAAACTCTGCCTCGACAGGCGTAAGGTAAAGCACGCGTAATCGTCCAGCGCTCAGAATAGCAAACAGATTTATGGCGTAATCACGGCCAAGATTGAAACTGTGTTCAAGTTCCGCTAAGACCGCGGGTGTGATCTGTATTTCGGTTGTGTTTAGGAGGGAAAAAAGCAGAGGCATCTGGCCGATCTTGGCAAGCGCCGACAGGATGTCTGTATCGGCTGTGATCATTGAGCGCGGCGCAATTGACCAATGAATTCGGCGCCATCTCTAATTTCCTCGGGTTGTTCGTCTGCTCGCAGCGGAATATCCCTCTCATCGAGTGCGTCTTTGAATGACTCGGTCTCAAGCCCCGAGATCTCTACTGCGCGAGCGAGCGTTACCAGGTCCTGCCGGTAGAGTTCAAGTGCCGTGCTCACACGTAGCTGAGGATTCGCCGCCAGCAGCACGTCTAAAGCGTGAACTACGGCATCCTCTTGAGATCGATAGCCGCCTGCCCGCGTGATCGCGTTCAGTTCATCTTCAAGCAAGTCCAAAGTGACGATGTTGGCCATCAGCAAGCTACCTTCTGTGGCAGAGGCTATAGTGCGGATGAGAGGACTTGAACCTCCACAGGATTGCTCCTACAGCGTCCTGAGCGCTGCGCGTCTGCCATTCCGCCACATCCGCATCGATTGTGATTCGGGCGAAGCAAAAATATACTAGCTAGCGCTTTGAAACAGTGTCAATTGATTTTAGATTTGCGACTTTGGATTTTGGATTTGCTCACTCTGGATTGACCAATCCAAACTCGAAAATCCAAAATCGCAAATCGAAATGATCTCCACACCCTTATCACCACCGAAGATCCTCAAGTCTCTGCCGACGTCTCGCGAGCGCGGCATCGGCGTTGATCAGTTGGCCGACGCGTTGACGCTTTCGAAATCAGTAACGTCGGACTTGCGCAACTTGCTTGACCAATTAGTCAAAGCGGGGCTTGCCTCGTCGAAGAGCGGGCGCTACTGGCGAAAGCAAGCCCCCGGAATTCTGATTGGTATCCTTCGAGGCACGCGCTCGGGTCACGCCTTTGTGGTTCCCGACGATTCGCGCGAGCGAGAAAAAGGAGATCTGCGGATTGCGACTCGCGCGATGGGTGAGGCGTTGCACGGCGATGTTGTTGTTGCTCGCGTCACTCGCTCGGGCGAGCGCGGCCGCGAAGGACAGATCCAGTCGGTCCTCCATCGCGCGAATCAAACGATCGTGGGCACATTCAGAAAACAAAGAGCAGAGAGCGTTGTGTCGCCGATAGACGAGCGGTTTCTTTATGACATTGGCATCGCGCGCGCGGAGACGAAGGGCGCCGCCGACGGGGACTTCGTGAACGTCGAGATCATCCGGCCGCCGATCGCGGGGCGGCCGCCGACGGGGCGGGTCATCGAAGTGCTCGGTGCTCCGGATCAACCGGGTATCGATCTTGAAATCATCATTCGCAAGCATCGCTTGCCGCACGTTTTTTCGCCGTCAACAATCGAGGCCGCCGCAGCGATAAGAGAAACAATCATTGAGAGCGACCTGTCGGGGCGCCTTGATCTGCGCGAGACCCTTACGATCACAATCGATGGCGAAACGGCGCGCGACTTTGACGACGCCGTGTCGCTGGAAGCGTTGCCCAATGGACGATTGCTTCTCGGTGTTCACATCGCCGACGTCAGTCACTACGTGCGCGAGGGAAGCGCGCTTGACGAGGAGGCTTATGAGCGCGGCACGTCGGTGTATTTTCCCGAGCGCGCGATTCCCATGCTGCCCGAGCGCCTGTCAAATGAGATCTGCTCGCTCAAGCCGCGCGTTGACCGGCTGACGATGTCGGCAATGATCGAAATGCATGCGAACGGGCGCATCGTCGATTACCGGCTGACGCCGTCGATCATTCGCAGCCGCGCGCGAATGACTTACACCGCGGTCAACGAAATCATCACACAGCCTGAAGGCGAGGCCGCGAATGCCTATGGTCACGTCAAGGATCTGATTCTAAGAATGCACACCTTGACTCACGTGTTGATCAAACGGAGGGAAGAACGCGGCGCGATTGATTTCGATTTGCCCGAAGCAGAGCTGCTCTTCAACGACGAAGGTCAGATCGGAGGCATACTGCGCTCCGAACGAAACATCGCGCATCGGTTGATCGAAGAGTTCATGCTTCTGGCGAATGAAACGGTCTCGCGTCACCTGGAATCGATCAACGTGCCGTTGCTTTTCAGAATTCACGAAGAGCCAAACCTCGAAAGGGTGGAAGAGTTCGCCGAGATTGCCGCGTCGTTTGGCCATAAGTTCTCAATCCACGGACCGGTTCCGCAGCGCGGATTTCAGCGGCTGGCGCGGGACATTCGCGACAAACCTGAAGAGCGAATGTTGTCTTACCTTATGCTGCGCTCGATGCAGCGGGCGCGATACTCACCGCAAACGGCCGGGCACTTCGGGCTTGCGATGAAGAGCTACACGCACTTCACGTCGCCGATCCGGCGTTATCCTGATTTGATTGTCCATCGCGTGCTACGCGAAGTGATCGAGCGCGGAAAGGTTGACGAGCGCGACGTCGATCTGGGGGCGAAGCACGCGGCGAAACGCGTTTCGTGGCCGGTGCTGGACGAACAGCGCGAGATTGATCTGCGTGCCTCGCTCGAGGTGATTGGCGATCATTCAAGTGAGCGCGAGCGCGCCGCCGACGACGCTGAACGAGAGTTGATGAATTGGCGCAAGGCGGACTTCATGAGCGATCGCGTCGGCGAAGACTTTGAGGGCATTATCACGTCGGTCAAAGATTACGGGTTGTACGTCGAGCTCGATGAGTTCTTCGTCGAAGGGCTGGTTCACGTCTCGACTCTCATTGACGATCACTACGAGTTTCACGAACGCAAACACCGGCTGGTCGGGAAGCGAACCCGCCGCGAGTTTCGACTGGGCGATCGGATTCGAGTGGCTGTCAATCGAGTGGATCGCGCGCGTCACCTGATTGATTTCTCTGTCGTGCAAAGTTCGTAGTCCGGCCTTCAGGCGGAAGTTCGTATCAGCATTATTGGAAACATTGATTCCTCTGGTACGAACTTCCGCCTGAAGTGAAGGCCGGACTACAAACGGGGATGTTTACAATCCTCTAAACGCCGAATAGAATGCCCCCGCTGCAGGTTCAGATTTGAGGAGGCGCACAATGTATAAGCGAGACCGTTTGATGCCGGCGTTCGCGTTGCCAGTCATCGCGACGCTTCTGATCAGCGCGGGATTCAGTCAATCTCCGGAAGGCGCTGCGCGTGTGAGCGATATCTCGACCCGTTACCGCACGGTCACGAATGTAACTTATCTGACCGCGAATAACTGGGATGCGAAGCTCGATGTGTATGTTCCGCGCGCTGCCGCGGCTACGCCGAATCCGACGTTGATCTACATTCACGGCGGCGGTTGGGTGGGCGGCGCCAAAGAAACATCGATGCTGGCCTTTCTGCCGTATCTGGAAACAGGGTGGTCGGTAGTCAACGTTGAGTATAGACTCGCGCGGGTTTCGCTGGCGCCGGCCGCGGTTGAGGACTGCCGATGCGCCCTGCGATGGGTGATTCGAAACGCGAAGCAGTACAACTTTGATACGAACAAGATCGTTGTCACGGGGCATTCAGCGGGAGGTCATCTAGCGTTGACGACGGGGATTTTGCCGGCGTCGGCGGGACTCGATCGCCAGTGTCCGGGGAACGAAGAACTGAAAGTCGCTGCGATCGTGAATTGGTTCGGCATAACGGACGTGGTCGATTTGCTCGACGGCGCGAACAAGCAGGATTATGCGGTCGCGTGGCTCGGGAGCATGACAAATCGCGAGGAGATTTCGCGCCGCACGTCGCCTTTGACATACGTGCGCGCCGGGATTCCTCCAATCATCACGATTCACGGTGACGCCGATCCAACGGTGCCTTACAGTCACGCGGTCAGGCTTCAAGCGGCATTGAACAAGGCCGGAGTTCCAAATGAACTTGTCACGATTCCCGGCGGCAAGCACGGAGGGTTCGATCACGAGCAAACGTTGCGGGCCTATTCCGCGATTCGGGAGTTTCTAGCGAAGCACAATCTTGGGCAGCCGGATCAAGCTGCCGCCGTCTCGGAGAAGAAGCCATAGACCAACGCCTGCTTGAAACGCCAAAGGTTTGAGACTTGAAGTTCAGGCTCGTCAATCGCACCGCAAGAATCGTTGCGACTGCGCTGTGTCTCCTTGCGACTCTTGCGCCGACGCTTGGCGCATCAACCCGGCAGGCGATTTCCAAAACCGAATTCGATGTCATCGAAGGCATCTTTCACGATGGGCTTGGCACGTTCGCCGAAATCTCTCTGGCGAATGAGCTAATCGCGATCGCCGGACTCAAGCAAACATCTTTTGACCCTTCGCGAAGCGTTGCCAAGATGCGCGATGCAATCAGCCGCCTGCCCGAGTCGCATCCTGAGCGCGCAATTCTCGAGCGCGAAATCGCTAATATCAAAACCGCTACAAAAGACGGCGCCGTCCAACTTCTGAACTCGGTCAAGCCCTTCAAGGTGACCCGCGTTCGGCACACCGCCCTCGAATTCGCCGACGCAAAAGCCGGTGACTTGAGACTTGAATTCGAAGGGCGGCCCGACTTGCCCGTGTCAGTGAAGACGGACAAGTCGAACAAGGTTGCAGTTGCGGAAGGACAGACTCCGCATATCGAAGAGAAGTGGGCCCAACGCTATTTCAAGGTCTCGACTGATGAGTTCAATCGAATGATTTCAGAACTCGGCTTTGCGTCGGTAGCAGACTTGAAGTCTCACTACCTGAATGTTGCGCGACTTGTAGCACACGTGATGATTCGCAAACTGGCTATCACCGGGTGCCAACCGGCGGATTTCAGCAGAGCGCGAGTTACCGATTTGTCAGCTATGAAGTATCTGCTGCATCAACTCGTCATTTTCAAGAGCGGGCAGGACCACAGCCGAGTCATTATCTTTGATCGCGCGACTGGCGAGGTGAAGTGGGAGTCGCTGCTTGACGGCGTCGACATCGATCGTCTCACGGTCGAGCGGATTTCGTTTCTTCCAAGCCGGCCACGTGGCGGGCATCCGATCGCTTCGGAATTTGGGATCAAGATCGACGGCAAAACAGTTGTATCGTTTCAGATCAAGCACAAGAGGGGCGCGGCTCGCGAGACTTCGCGACGCTACGAATTTTCGGACATCACAACGCGCTTGCGAATCTGAAGCAACGCAACCAAATCAACAAACCATCAGTTCTGATTAGAGGTTGTGTTTCGTTTGACTTGGCATTCGTGGTTGGGTAGCTTATCAATTTGTTCGTTCACCCATTTTTACAACAGTGGTCAGCCGCGTTTGCTTCGCTCCGAAGTTCAAATCTCAAAGCAACGCCGATAATGTGATGATAGTGCGCGGACCGGGTGGTCCGCCGACGGAGGAATTATGAAGCGCGTTCTCGCGTTAACGTTTATCGTAATGTCGCTCGCGGCAATCTCGGGCGCCAAGGAATTGCAACAGACACGGCCGTTCACTATTGATGACCTTTTGAGAATTCGGCGCGTTTCCGATCCGCAGATTTCGCCCGACGGCCGTTGGGTCGCGTACACAATCGCTGATACCGACAAGCCCGCCAATAAACGGGTCACCCAGATTTATCTGATATCCACGGACGGCGGAGAGCCTCGCCAGCTAACCAACGAAAAACAATCCTCGAGTTCGCCGCGCTGGTCGCCAGACGGAAAGCGCATCGCGTTTGTCTCGAATCGTGATGGCCAGGCTCAGGTCTGGACTGTGGAAGTGTCGGATGGCAGGGCCGGGGCACTGAAAAAGATCACCAGCATTTCGACAGGAGCTGATGGCCCCATCTGGTCGCCGGATGGGAAATGGATAGCATTCACGTCGGAAGTTTATCCGGAATGCGCAACCGACGAATGCAACAAGCAGCGCGACGAACAAGCCGCCGCCAGCAAGGTCAAAGCAAAGATCGCAGACCGCTTGTTGTATCGTCACTGGACCACGTGGAAGGAAGGCAAACGCACTCATATCTTCATAGCCTCGTCCGAGACGGGAACGGCGCGCGATCTGACGCGCGGCGATTGGGACACGCCGCCTTTTAGTCTTGGCGGCCCACCGGATTACGCGTTCTCGCCCGACTCAAAGGAACTCGCGTTCGCCGGCAATACCGACAAGGATGAAGCTCGATCGACGAACGGCGATATTTTTGTCGTGCCGGTAACTGGAGCTGAGCCGCGCAGGATCACGGCGGATAATCCGGCGAACGACGCGAGCCCGGTGTATTCGCCGGATGGCCGTTACATCGCTTATCGCGCGCAACAGAAACCGGGATTTGAATCCGATCGCTGGCAGCTGATGCTTCACGATCGAAAGACCGGGCAAAATCATTCGGTGACGGCAGCGTTTGATTCGTCGGTTGATTCCGTGACATTCACGCCTGATTCACAGAAGATCTACTTCCTCGCATTGGATCACGGACGCCAGCCTGTCTATGAGCTGTCTATTGCCGGCGGTCCAATCAAGCGGCTGATCAACGATGGGTTCAATGACGACGTTCAGGTGAGCGCCGACGGCAGCACTCTGGTGTTCACCCGGCAAAGCCTCGCGCGTCCCATCGATATCTACAAAGCCAACTCCGCCGGGGCGGCTCTCACTCAACTCACGAAGACGAACGACGCACAGTTGGCGGAACTGAACCTCAAGCCTGCCGAAGAAATCTCGTGGGACGGCGCGGGCGGATCCAGGGTGTACGGATTCATAACCAAACCTGCTGATTTCACCGCAAGCAAGAAGTGGCCGCTGATCGTGCTGATTCACGGCGGGCCTCAGGGCTCATGGAACGATGCGTGGAGCTACAGATGGAACCCCGCGCTTTTCGCTGCTTCGGGCTATGTAGTATTTACCCCCAACCCGCGAGGTTCGTTCGGCTACGGGCAGAAATTCGTCGATGAGATTTCGGGCGATTGGGCCGGCAAGGTTTATACGGACATAATGAACGGCGTTGCTTACGTCGCGACTATGCCCTACATCGATCGCGACCGAATAGGCGCTGCGGGCGGAAGCTACGGCGGGTACATGGTGAATTGGATTGAGGGTCACAACAACGATCCGCGAGTGAAATTCAGCGCGCTGGTTTCGCACGCCGGCTTGTTCAACCTCACGAGCATGTACGGAGCAACAGAAGAGTTGTGGTTTCCGGAATGGGAATTCAAGGGAACGCCGTGGACGAATCCGGAAATGTATTCGAGGTGGTCACCGCATATGTTCGTAAAGGAATTCAAGACACCGATGCTGGTGATCAACGGCGAGCTCGACTATCGCGTGCCGTATTCCGAAGGCCTGCAGATATTCACAGCGCTACAGCGGCAAGGGGTCGAGTCCCGTCTGCTGGTGTACCCGGATGAGGGTCACTGGGTTTTGAAACCGCAGAATTCTGAGCTGTGGTACAACACCGTGCTTGATTGGTTTGACCGGCATCTGAAACCGAAGCCGCAAAGTTGAGGTTGCTTTTCGGGGGACAAAAAATTCGAGGTCGTTGCTGTGCCCGAGCAACGACCTCTTCCAAGTTCAGAACAGAATGGTAGAGATTCTAAGGATGTGCAGCTTACCGATAAGCAATCCCGGTACCGCGACCTCGCCACAAAGCCAAGTGATACTCAAGTAAGCCATTAGTGAGGGTCTGGCCGCGAGGGTGAGCGGAGTTCTTTCCATGAATTCGGAGTCATCTACGAAAAATTGGAAATCAACCTTGGAGGGCATAGTCTCGACAAGCTAGCTGCTTTGCCGGACCGTGCTTAAGACGGGAAAAGCCCGTGCAGAATTCGAGTTCAGTTTCAGATGGAAGCCACCGGAATCCCGGCTCAATTTTCCTTTAGTTGATCGAGAAGAGCTTTTGCCTTAGCGGCGTACTCTCCAGTGGGCGCGTTCTCCAAATAGGCTTTCAACTGAGCGACCGCCAGCGGGCGTTCGCCTCGTTTCATGGCGATTCGAGCCCGAAAGTAATAGGCGACCGAGAAATCTCTTCCTCCGATCGATTGGCCGGTGTCAATCTCACGAAATGCCGTTTCCAGATCGTCTGTTTCAAGCGCGGCGATTCCGAGGTACAGGTGCGCGGAGGGCGAGGAGCTGTTGATGGAAATGGCCTGAGTCAGATGATCTACCGCTTCGGTATACTTCTTAAGATTGACCAGCGCGATTCCCATGTTAAGCCGCGGATTGAATGCCTTCGAGTTGATCTGGATTGCTCCTTCGAATTGCTCAACCGCTTCGGCCGTCCGCTTCAATTTCAGATATTGAACGCCCAAATCATTGCGAGCCATCAGGTACGGCGGATATATCCCGATCGCCGCCTTGAATCGGTCAATGGCTTCAGTGATCTTCTCCTCCGCGGCCAGTAGCGTTCCTTTTTCGTATTCCTTACGCGCCGCGCTGGGGATGTTGGGATCTACCTCGGTCGCAGAGACAACACGACCGGCGTTTGAACCGGGCGTGGGATTTTTCTCCTTCAGGTTGATCACTAATCTGACTTGCATTCCGTGAACCAGCCTCACCTCTTGTGAGACCGTTTCGTACAGCTTCACATCACCAGTGGCCTCGATCGTGTACGTTGCTTCGGGCAGGTTGCCGAATCCAAAACCGCCGTTGTTGTCGGTAAAGACCGTCAGATCATTTTCACGCATGCTGGTGAGAGTGACTCGGCAGCGCTCAGTGACCGGTTGGCCCGACGGCAGAACCACGCGCCCCACGATGCTGCCTCTGCCGGAACTGCGAGTGACGTTTGGACTCGGCGGCGGAACAACGTCGTCCTGCCCGTTCGCCAGTTGCGGAGCCAGCATCACTACGGATGCAATAACGAAGACTTTAATAAGAGACTTGCGAAGCCTTGATAGCGTCTGCATTGGTGCGCCTCCTTCGTAGGTGGGAACATTCCGGACGGGCATTATCATACCCCAAATGCGAGTCGCGGGAAACGTCGAACCAGGAGGCGTGTACAGACCTTAGTAATCCCGAAAAGGCTACCGTTCGGCAACCAGTTTGGTATAGAATGCCGCTTCCGCATGCGAACTCGCCTGGAGGTACTTATGAACACGAAAATCATTGCATGGTTGATGGTCCCTTTATTAATTGCGGGCGCGCTTGCCCAAAACAAGCAAAAACCGGATGAGCAGGTTGTGCGAATCAGCACTGAACTGGTGCAGGTCGATGTGGTGGTTACGGACAAAAACGGCCGCATTGTGCGCGGCCTCACAAAAGACGACTTCACTCTTTCAGACAAGGGCAAGAAACAGTTCATCAGCTTCTTCGAATTCGTCGAAGCCGGCAAGGGTTCGGCCACCGCCGCCGACAAAGCGAAATCAGAACCAGCCCCCAGCGTCTCAAAGGAGGGCCTGAGCGACGCGGAGGTGAAACGAGTGTTCGCGTTTGTCATCGACGACCTCACGATCAGGTTCGAAGACCTGAGCTACCTTCAGCAAATGCTGATGAACTTCGTGGACAATCAAATGCAGCCGAACGATTTGGTGGCGATTGTCCGCACCGTAAGCGGAAAAGGTTTGCTGCAGCAGTTCACGACCAGCAAGGAACTCCTTCGCCGCGCCATCAACGCTCTTGTCATCGGTTCGCATCCGATGAGGGTGTTCAATAACCCTCAGGCCGAAAGGGTCACCTCGGGAGATCTTGCAGCGGCCGGCGCGGGAGGAATCGGTGATTCATCGGGCATCATCGACACTTCAGGCGAGTCGGTCGATATCGACAATCCACAGGAAGACACCAACAGGCTGCTGCGCTCGGTCATGAGCCTGGGCACCGCCAGTTTTGTCATCGATGGATTGAAGCAGTTGCCCGGCCGAAAATCACTGGTGCTGATTTCCGGCGGCATTCCGATACTCAGCTCGCGCCCGGGCAGTTCGGCGGCGAACATTTCTAACTTCCTTAATCAACTTTCGGACAAAGCGACTCGAGCGGGGGTTGCTATTCACACGCTGGATATTCGCGGGATGCAGGCGCAGATGGGTGTGGCGGCCTTTGACGACACCCCAGGCAAGAGCGCAACTGATATGCGAGCCTCGAGCGGGTTTGGCCGCATACCCGACGAGAGCTTGATGGGTGACAAGAATCCTTTCGACACGATGGAAGCACAACAGGGGCTGAGAGTGCTTTCCAGCGCGACCGGCGGAATTTCGGTGCTCAACAGAAACGATTTCAACGCGGCTCTTGGAAAGATCGTCGACAGCAGCGAAGGGTACTATCTTTTGGCTTATACGCCGTCCGAGGGCAAGTTCGAGGGCGATTTCCATAAACTGGATATCAAGGTCAAGGGGGAATACAAGATCTACAGCCGCCGCGGCTACTTCGCTCGAGTGGACAAGGCCGACGCTGCGCCATCGACCAAGCAGGAGATCGTGCTCGCCGCGGTGAAGGCTCCGCTGGCCCGCCGCGACATCGACATCGACGCTATGGTGCTCTACAAAGCAGCCCCACCCAATCAGGGCGCGATCGATATCAATGTGGTCATCGATCCAAAGAAGCTCCAGTTCGAGGAACAGAATGGAAAGCAGGAGGCGAACCTGGATGTGGACGGGTTTGTCTTCGATGAGCTTGGCAAGTTGCGCGGGGGATTCAGCGAAACGGTTACGATGAGTCTTTCGCCGGACGAGTATAAGCGCGCCGTCGCGAGCGGATTCACCTATTCGGCTAATACCAAGCTCCCTCCGGGCGTCTATCAGATACGCCTCGCCGTCTACGACAACAAGACCAAAAGGATTGGCACCCTTTCGCGCTACCTCGAGGTGCCCGATATCTCAAAGGGCCGGCTGAGCGCGAGCAGTCTTCTGCTGGGATCGGCTCCGCAAAAAGATATGAAGAGCACCGCGCCCACGCCGATCTCGGGCAACCGGCAGATTTCGCGCAAACAGGATTTGCGATACGCGGTGGTTATCTATAATCCAAAACAAAAAGACGGGAAGCCGCAAGTGACGACGCAGCTCGTGATAAGCCAGAACGGCCAGCAGATATTCAAGGAAGCTGAAGAGGTGGTTCCGGCAGGACAAGGGAATCAACTGATCAAGCTCGGCCAGTTGGGATTGTCGAGCGTGAAGCCGGGGCGTTACACGATGACGCTGATCATCACCGACCCGCTGGCCGACAAGAAGGCGCAGACGATCACTCGCAGCATGGATTTCATTGTTGTGAACTGACCGCGGTTGCGAAGAAAAGATCGGGATGTAAAAAACGGGGAGGATCGAATGATCCTCCCCGTTATTTGTTGGCTTTAGCCGTTGGCTAGAAGATGAGCTTCAGGCCAAACTGGAACGCGCGTCGCGCACCAGTCATACCGCCGAAGTCATAGTAGCCATCCGCCGAGCCGGCGTCTTCAACAAACTGATCAGGCAGTGAGCTGCCCGCGTTGAAGCCTGCGCCCGGATTCTTGTGGTTGAACACATTGAAGATGTCCATGCTGAGGCGCAGCCTGACGCTCTCACGGATTTTGAAGTGCTTAAACAGCCCCATATTTCCGTTGTTGAGAATCGGACCAGCCTCTGAGCCGCGACCCGCATCGCCAAACGGATTGTTAAAGATCCTGGCGGCGCCGGGGCCGTTGAAGATCAACTGGACCTGATCTTTGGTTACGGCCTTAACGGTGCCAGTGCTGTTCAGGTCGTTAAACGACAAGAATCCGCTTGCATTCGTAACCGGCACTCCAAAGATCAACGCAGCGTCGATCTGGCTGATGCCCACTGATCCGCGAGGAGCGTTTGGATTGCCCGTAAACGGCCGCAACGCGTCAGCTCCAAAGAACGAGGAGTTGAACGTTACGTCGTCGTAGCCGGTCCCGATGCAGCCCAAATTGCAGAACTGGAACGGAGTAAAACGACGCCCGCTCGCGAGGTAATAGACACCGTTCAGTTGCCACCCTCCAAGCGCTCTGCCGATGATGCCTTCCTGCTGTTTAAAGAACGGGACATCCCACAGGAAGTTGAACGACGAAGCGTGCTTGCGATGGAAACCTGATATGCCCTTCTCGAGTTTGTTGAAGTCGAAGGGGTTCTGCGTAACCGAAATGTCGCTAAACGAGAAAATCTCGCTGGCGTTATCCAACGCTCGTGAGAAAGTATAGGACGCGCCAAACGAGAGTTGGTTCCCGAGCCGGCCCTGGTAGCGAGTTTGTAGTCCATTATAAGTGGACTGGGCTGTGTTCTCGCGTGAACGAACGAGCGCCGCCGGTAAGACACGACCCGCGCACGCGTTGGCTTCGTTCAAGGTTGTGGTAGCCGGGTTGTCAACACAAGCTCCCGTACCCGCGACTTGCGGCGTGATCCCGTTCGGGATCAGGTTCGGGAATCCCGGAAACACCGTGTTGCCCAGCCCCGGTACGTTAAGCGTAAATCCGTTCCGCAGACGATCGATTCGCGGATTGCGATTCACCGTCTGGAACAATCCTACCGCGTGGTTTCCAACGTAACGAATCTCGAACACGTTGGTGTTGTTGAGCTGGCGCTGGATTCCAAGCGACCACTGTTGAGAGTACGGCGAGTAGAAGTTCGGTGACACTATGGTCTGATTGAAGAATTTCGGGTCAAAAGTATTCTTTACAATCAGCCCGTTTGAGGTCGCGAACCCCTGCACCGCTTCTCCTGTCGGGTTGGCGCTTGGAACCGGGAACGGAATAGTCCCGGACGCCGGATTGAGAGTTGTGTTCAGGAACACAACCGGCGATGACGTCGAGATGTTGAGCATGATGTTGTAGAAGCCCGGGTCATAGGCAATCGCATAACCGCCGCGAATCACCATGGCATCCTGCTCGCCGAACAACATTTTGCCCATTTTGCTGCCACTGCCAAAACGCGGCCGCCAGGCAAATCCCAGACGAGGCGCCCAGTTGTTCTTGTCGGCAGGTAATTTCCCGAAGGTTCGCGCTTCGAGAGGCAGGCTTTGCTTCCAAATCGCCGCGGCCGGATCGGCCTCGCGATCAACGTTGATGTTGTGGATCGTGTTGATTGGCTGACCGCTGTACTCATACCGGAAACCCAGATTCAACGTCAGGTTGTCCTTGATCCGCCAGTCATCCTGGAAGTAGTAGTACTGGTCAGTCTCGTTATACGAAATTTCGACCTGTCCTACGGCCAACTGGACCTGAGTCGGCGCATTGGCAACCAGACGGGCAGCGGTGCTGATTCGGAACGCGCCGTTGACATTCGGCAAGAACGGCACCGCATTGGTGAGTCTCTTGATGTCAACACCCATCTTCAGTTGGTGTACGCCGAGCGTCTTTGAGAAGTTGTCGACGAACTGATAGCTCGTGACTACTCGGCCCTGCGGCAGATTGGTGGCTGCTCCGATTGTTTGCAGCGTCTGGCCGGTGTCAATGGTTCCAGCCGGCGTGTCGCGCAACGCCCTGATGCCCGTGAAGTTGAAGTTTGCCAGCGTCTGCAGAATGTCGTCTGGGTGCGTGATGCAGCCCTTGAGGCCTTCGCAGCCACCGCCAAAGATCACCGACAACCGGCTATTGGAGAAACGGAACTCATTGACTGCGCTGTTCGACAATTGGCTGGTCAAAGCCGCACCGATGTGGCGGCCCTTGAATGGAACGTCACCAGTAAAGCCATTCGAGCCTGCCAGACCGTTTATGCCCGGTCCTCTCTGATCGAGGTGGCGATACCAGACGCTGTGCTTCGTGTTGATGTTGTAGTCACCACGAACGCTGAATTCTTTCTGGTGATCCGGAAACGAGACGAAGCGCGACGGATACGCCGCACGATATTTCACCCCGTTGATGAGGAAGTAGTCAGTCTTTGACCTGTCCGCCCGCTCAATTAGACTGCCGAAATCATTCAGCGCGAAAGCCGAGAAATGCGTCAGCGTCTGTACCGCTGCGTTGTTTGGGAACGCGGCTGACAGCCTGGACAGTTCTTCCGGAGCGATTGTCGGCCCGCCATCCAGCTGCGAACTCGAGCGAGAGACTATCGACTGATAGCTGCCGAAGAAGAAGGCTCGATCCTTGATGATCGGTCCCCCGATCGTGCCACCCAAAACGTTGTAGAGAAACGGTGGCGGGTCTTTGTCCCCACGCCGCTTTTCAATGTTCGTGAGCGAATCGAAAAACTTGCGGTCACGGTGATACCATCCCAGCGTGCCGTGGAAATTGTTCGTGCCCGACTTTGTCGTAATGTTGACAATGGCTCCCTGATTGCGGCCATACTCGGCGGAGAAGTTGTTCGTGATGACCTGGAACTCGCCGACGATGTCCTGGTTATCAACGAAGAATGACGGCCCGCCGATTGAGAGGTCGTTGTTGTCCTGACCGTCAATCGTGAAGTTATTCGAGCGCGCTCGCTGACCGTTGACCGACAACGTTACGCCGTTGCTGTTGACGTTGCCGAAGCCGGGGACGATGCCCGGCGCCAGAAGCGCCAGCGTATCTATTCCGCCGCCGGCGATGTTTGAGGGCAACTCGGCCACCTTTCGCGTTTCAAACGTCGTCGATATCTGCGCCTGTTCCTTCTGAACCAATTCTTCGCCAGCCGCAGTCACCGTCACAACTTCTGTGAGTTGACCGGCTTGAAGCGGCGCATCCAGAGTTTGTTCCTGACCAACCGCGACGGTCACCTGTTGAAACTCTTGTCTCTTGAAATTCGCCTTTTGCACGGTAAGGGTGTAGACCCCAGGAGCTAGTCTCGGGAAGCTGTAAAGACCCTCCCCGTTCGATTTGGTCTTGCTCTCAATTCCCGTTGCGTCATTCTTTGCCGTAACGTCGGCATCGGGGATAACGGCACCCTTCTGGTCGGTCACAACGCCTTTGAGCCCGCCTGAGGTGGCCTGAGCCAATGCGGCGGGCGTCATAAATGGAAAGACCAGTGTCGCGAGCATCAGCAAAACAGCCGCTGATGTCAACTTCTTCATTCTGCGCAGTCGCTTCATATTTCCTCCTTCACTGCTTCTAAGTCTTATTTGGTTGGACTGAAACGGCGGTGATATGTGAAGGTCCTTCACTGACCACCGCGCATTGATTGAGCTGTTGATTTACCCGAGTGATGTAGAACGGTGCTTGGAGCAATATACGTGCCAGCAACTAACGGAAAAATAAGGCTTTTGTTGGGATGAAATAGCGTGAGTGACGCTCGTGCCGGCCTCGTCGTTGTTCCAAGAAAATGAATTGATCTCCAAAAATTCGGAAATAGGGATGAGGCCTCGCAATGCGTGTCGGGACAATTTGCGGCCAATCTCCACCGAACTTTTGGTTACGTTGATTGAGGACGAGACTCGATCCAATGGCGAGGAAGGCTGGATTGTTGCTTCGCTAAGCCAGGCATCGCTGTTCCAGGGCAGTGGCTCGCTCGAGCATTGTTTGAAACGAAGGTCCTCCGTGCGAAACCGGAAGGGCGAGCTCTTTCTCCAAATCCTCGACAGTCATGTCATCCAAAAAAACGTGTGAAGACTTAAGGCATGCCTGCTCGGGGACGATAAGAAAGTTGCCGCGCACCTCATCACGCGCTTTCAGAACATCGCTTCCTGCCAACAGCCCGGCGACGGTGACCTCTTCACCAAAAAAAGTATTCTCGACCCCAATGACCCTGAGCTTCGTCCCGTATCGGGTGTTTAAATCGTTCGCGAAGCGACTCAAGAAAGGCTGAAAGAGCCGTCCCGTAGCGATTGTGCCATTGAGCAAACCATTACCAAAGGCGACGACCCTGGAGAGGTCGCGCCGCAGCGTCTTTTCAGTCTCAGAGATAAACCGCCGAACCATCCCCACGCCGTCTTCAATCTGCGGATAATCTCCGTAGTGCGCGCGGCCAGGCAACGAAATTCCCGCTCGAAGATAAAACTCGTCGGCAAGAAAAACGAAGTTCGTTCCAAACCGCTTTCGAAAATCACGCTGCCACGGTTTGACTTCTTCTATCAGCGCGCGCGCGAATTCATCCGTCACCGCTGTCATCCGATCTCGATAGTTGTGCAGTTTGGTGAAGACGACCGGAACCACGGCCACAGAATGAAGACGAGGATAAAGCTCCGCCAATTCGTTTATGGTTCTGCGAAGAACATCACCGTCGTTGATTGTCGGACATAGCACGATCTGAGCGTGAAGATCGATGCCTGCACTGGCGAGGTAGCGCATTTTCGCGAGCACATCGTCCGCTCGTTTGCGTCCCAGCAAGTACCGCCGAACCTCAGGATCAGTAGCGTGCACCGACACGTATTGAGGCGACAACCGCTGGCCAACGATTCGATCAAGCTCCGCTTTCGAGATCGAAGACATCGTCGTGTAGTTCCCGTGAAGGAACGAGAGCCTGACATCTTCATCTTTGAAAAACAGAGATTCTCGCGCGCCCTTCGGGTTCTGATTGCAGAAACAGAAGATGCAATCATTCACGCACTGGCGCGGCGAAAAATACTCGAAGTCGAGTCCCCAGATTTCTCCCTCGCCTACTTCGACGTCTACCTCGCGTGGCTCGCCCGTTTTCTTGATCAGTTGCAAACGCACTCGGTCTTCGCTTCCGGTGTAAAACTGGAAGTCGAGGAAATCTCGAAGCTCGCTCCCGTTCACTTTCATGATCCGGTCGCCGACCTCAATTCCGGCTTCGTCCCCAAGCGCGAATGGGTCGACCGTGGTTACGACAACGCCTTTGTCCTTGTTGAGAGAATTGATCGGATACAGGGTTTCGAATAATTCCGTGTACATAATTGCTGGGAGTATAGCAGAGGGGATTCGTCGGCCTTCGAGAAAGCCGTGAAGGAATCTCTTACGCCGCTCGCGCAAGGAGCGAAGCGGCGGCCTCGCTCCTTGCTAAGCGCGTTGAGTTACTTTTTGGGAGATCCGCCCTTTCCTTCGGCTTGCGCGCGAGCCTCGCCTCCGTCGACAACCAGATCACTTCCGCTGGGTACGGCTTTGTGTACATCACCGCTCGGCCCTGGCTGGTCGCTCGAAACGAGGGTCTGCGGAAGAAGCTCATCGACTCTATCGACAAACACAATCTCAAGATCGCGTAGCGCTTCTTCAGGAATGTCCTTCAAGTCCGGCTCGTTCTTTTTTGGCAAAACGACGCGCCGCATGCCCGAGCGCCGAGCTGCAAGCACCTTGCCCTTTATGCCGCCGACCGGAAACACGAGGCCGCTCAAAGTGATTTCGCCGGTCATCGCCGTATCACTTCTGACGGGGCGGCCGGAGCAAAGCGACGCGAGCGCCGAAATAATCGCCACGCCCGCCGATGGTCCGTCCTTTGGAGTCGCGCCCGCCGGCACGTGTATATGCACGCCGCTGTTTCCGAACTTGTCGGCGCAATCCACTCCGAGTTCCGCCGAGTGAGACCAAAGATAACTCAACGCGGCTTTCGCGGATTCCTGCATTACCTCGCCAAGCTGCCCGGTCAACGTCAGTCCCTTTCCACCCGGAAGGAGAGTCGCCTCCACGAAGAGAACTTCGCCGCCCATCTCAGTGACCGCAAGCCCGGTCGCGACACCGGCCGGCAGTTCCTTGCGCGCCATCTCGTGGAAGAACATCTCGTGACCGAGGTACTCTTCGAGTTCCCCGGGGCTGACTGTGAACACATCGCCTTTGCCTTGCGCTACTTTCAGAGCGACCTTTCGGGCGATGCTGCCCACGGTGCGTTCCAGTTGCCGCACGCCGGCTTCACGAGTGTACCGGCTGATAATTCCCTGGAGGGCTTCATCGGTGAACGAGAGTTGCTCCAGACGAAGTCCCGCTTCCTTGATCTGCCGCGGGATCAAATACCGAATGGCGATGTGCAGCTTCTCTTCCTCGGTGTATCCGGACAACCGGATTATTTCCATTCGATCACGCAACGCGGGAGGAATCGGCGACAGCGTATTCGCCGTTGCTATGAAGAATACTTTCGAGAGATCGAACGGAAGATCGAGATAGTGATCGCGGAACGAAAAATTCTGCGCCGGGTCGAGCACCTCTAGCAGCGCCGAAGCAGGGTCGCCTCGAAAATCCATGCCCAGCTTGTCCACTTCGTCCAGCATCATTACCGGATTGTTCACCCCGGCTCGGCGAAGCGCCTGGATGATTCGGCCGGGCATCGATCCGATGTAGGTTCGCCGATGCCCTCTAAGCTCGGCCTCGTCGCGCATGCCGCCAAGCGACATTCGCTCAAACTTGCGACCCATTGATCGCGCGATTGACTGTCCCAGGCTGGTCTTGCCGACTCCGGGCGGACCGACAAAGCAAAGAATCGGAGCCTTTGTCGTCGGATTGAGCTTGATCACCGCGAGGTGCTCGAGTATCCGTTGCTTGATGTCTTCCAGATCGTAATGATCTTCGTCGAGGACCGTTTGCGCATTGTTCAGATCGAGGACGTCTTCGGTTGATTTGTTCCACGGCAGATCGAGAATCCACTCGAGGTAAGTACGAATGACGTGGTAGTCGGGCGCGGCGGCGGGCAAACGCTCGAGCCGTTTGAGCTCGCGATCGGCTTCTGCCCGAACTTCCTCGGGAAGGCCCGCTTTCTCGATTCGCTCCCGCAGCAGCACTGCCTCGGCCTGCTCGGGTTCGCTTTCGCCCAGCTCCTTTTGGATCTGCTTCATCTGCTCGCGAAGGATGTAATCGCGCTGGGCTTTGCCGAGCTCTTCCTGCGCCTGATTGGCGATCTTGCTTCGTATCTCGAGCACCTCGACTTCGCGCGAGAGGTACGTATGCATCAGGTGAAGCAAGTCACTTTCAGTGTTCGCCTCAAGCAGCGCCTGCTCCTGTGCGACGTCCAGATCAAGCACCGAACCCAGGAAGTATGCGAGACGCACGGCATCGTCGGCCTGGACGATGATGTTGCGGACTTCGGGCGGCACGTTGGGCAGCAAGCTGAGCGCTTTTTGAATCAGCACCTGAATGTTCCGCTGAAGCGCCTCGACCTCGGGCGTCTTCTCTCGGATCGGCTCAGGAAGGATTTCAACGCGCGCTTTGAGATACGGAGTCTGTTCAGTGAACCCGATTATTCGGAACCGTTCCTGGCCCTGCACGATCAAATGAAGCGCCTCTTCGGTGCCCGGGGTTCGCATCATCCGATTGATGACCACGACAGTGCCGAATTGATGCAGGTTGTCGGGTTTTGGTTCAGTGTCGTTATCTTCGCGTTGCGCGACGACACCCAACAGTTTCTCTTCAGTCGCAAGCGCGGCTTCCGCGGCCGCGAGCGACAACGGGCGTCCAACCGTCAATGGAGTAATCCCCGATGGAAAAATGACTATGTTTCGCAGCGGGAGTATCGGTAATTCCAAAGTTTTATTTTCTGTCATGAGTCCCCTACCTCTAGTTCTCAAACGCAATTCAGGTGCAATATGAACCAACCGTCTCTGCTCTCCGTTTGAATCTCGGCGCGCGAGAGGTCGAACGGAAGTTTCAGGACGCGCTCAAATCGGCTGTAGGTTATCTCGAGCTGATGATAGCTCCAGCCTTCAGTTATCACGGTATCGCGTCTGACTCCGCGGACGATCAGTTTGTCGTCGGCAACCAGTATCTCGACCTCATCCGGTCTGACGCCGGCCAGGTCGAATTTAATCTTCCACCCTTCCGGACATCGATAGACATCGACTGCCGGTTGCCACAGCGGACCGCTCGGGCGGCGGTATTCGCTGCTGATTCGCTCAATGAAAACTCGTTTGCTTCTAGACATCTTTGCCTCGCTCCGACGTGGCGCGATCTGGGCCGCGCGTCTCGGTCAGGATTGAACTACCGCAGGCCTTTGCTCTCATACCAGGTTCGCCCCCTTCACCGCATCGGGCGCCAACTCGCGCGATGACAGGACGGCATCGATGATGCCATAGTCAACAGCTTGCGTCGGGCTGAGTATGAAATCCCGTTCGACGTCGAGGTCGGCCTTCTCGAACGACTGGCCGGTCAGGTTCGACAAAATATTCGAAAGGAGCTTTCGTGTGCGCAGCAATTCTTCCGCGTAAATCTTTACGTCGGTCGCCTGCCCGGCTATGCCCTCGACCGAAGGTTGATGAATAAGGATCCTCGAATGAGGAAGCGAATATCGTTTGCCCTTTGTTCCCGCGGCAAGCAATATCGCAGCCATCGAAGCGGCCTGCCCCATGCAAATCGTCACTATGTCGGGTCGAATGAATTGCATCGTATCGTAGATCGCGAGTCCCGCGGTTATCGATCCGCCCGGACTGTTGATGTAGATCGATATCTCCCGATCGGGATCCTCCGATTCAAGGTAGAGCAACTCCGCGACCACGATGTTCGCAATCACTTCATCGATATCGGTACCGAGAAAGATGATGTGCTCCTTCAAGAGCCGGGAGTAAATATCGTAGTGCCGCTCGCCGCGGCCTGTTGTCTCAACGACTGTCGGTACCAGATAGCTAGTCATTTCATTTGTCATTTGTCATTTGTCATTGGTCATTCGTCATTTGTCATTTGTCATGGTCGTTGTCACTCGATTTACAGACCAATGACTGATGCCAAAGGACCAATGACCAGCGACCAATGACAAATTAGAATCTCAGCACCGCGCCGATGCCGGCACCGGCGAGCTTCGCCGCGGCGACGCCGGACACCAATTGAATCCTGCCGCCCATCTCGAGTACCCGATGCGAAGCTCGATTTATCAAATCGGGAATCGCCTCCAACTTTCCTTCGCAAAAAGAACACCGTTCATTTGTCTCCGAAACCAGCACGTGGCACTCGCTGCACTCTTTTCCTTCCGCCCTGAAATCGTGGGCAACCACCATGCGATAGACTCTGCCTTCCTGTATGGCGTCGAGTGTTTCTGAGATCCCGAGCACAGCACGGTCGCCCTTCATCGCGGCAGTGATCATGCCGTCAACTATCTTCGCCTCGTCCTGCTGCTCGGCCCGCTCCTGCACCGCTTTCACCTCATCGGCGAGCCGTTCCAATGACGCATCGACCGGCGAAGAAATCGTTCCGATGATCATCTGCTGTATGCGTTTCGGAAGCGCGGCCGTAAATACCGATGTGGCTTCAACCGGCCCGCCAATAACAATTCTGCCAAGGCGCACACGATCGATAATCGAAGCAAGCTCATCGGCGACGCGTTTCGCATGCCACTGCACGTGCTTCGTGTGATCGCGATCCATCTGCGTTTGAGACCATATATGATCCGTGCCGGTTGTTGCGTGCTTGTTTGGCACATCGGACATTATCTCCGCCTGCTGTTGCAGTCCGCTGGCATCGGAAATCAACACGCGCGCGTGCTGCTTGTCGATCAATACCACGGCTAACCGGTCATGCTCCTCAATCACTTCCAACAAGGGGCGCACCCAGGGTTGCGCCGAGAATCGCAAACCCGCGGGAAGCTCGACTTTGAGATCTCGTTGCCACCAGAAGTCGCTTTTCGAGTCGCTGAATACCACCAGCGCTTTTCCTTTTGGAGTGTAGCCGGCCAGGAACCGCCGCACTCGTTCGCATTCGTCATGAAACCGTTGTTTGTTCGCGCCATCCGAGTTCTGTGTTTCACCGCACTCACGAAACAAGCTGTCTAGTTTGGTTTCGAACCCGCGATTCAAGTTGGCGGCATTCGATTGGTCTACATCGAGATACAAACTGAGCACGCATGAGTCAGCTCCGGGTTGATAATGTTGCAACTGACGAATGTCATCGTATGAGATCATTATTCCATCCTTCTCCCTGGTTTGAATCTCGCGACCCGCTCGCCGGTCCAAATAATCGGCTCACACCTGTGAATTCGCAGCCTGCGGGTTACGCGCATTTTTCGGGAAGATTTCTTCCAGAGTGATCGGCCTACCATTCTCGAGGTCAGCGTCCGGGGCGTCATCGGCCAGAAGAAAAAACTCGGCGGCTCCTTCCTTTCCGAGTCCGCTTCCAACTTTGTCAATCAACGGGCGGGTCAGCCGCGTGGGGAGGAAGATCATGAGTTCGGGATTGCGTTCCTTGTAGCGAGCGAGCACCTCGGCGTTAGGCCAGACGGCGATGTTGAGCTTACCGTTTATTTCTTCGCTAAAGAGCTCGCCGTTTGCCCGTCGCAGTACGAACATTTCACCCATACGCCTCGACCTCCGCTATTCATCCAATGATAACATACCAAACGCCGCGATCCGCACGATCAGCGGCTTGTATCCGCTTCAGCCGCGAGCGACGCCGATGAAAAAGATATCGCGCCTCCTGAAACACCTACCCGCACCAGTGAACTATCCCTGACCTCGCCCTTGAGAATCGCGCGAGACAGTGGCGTCTCGATCTCGCGCTGGATCGCGCGCTTGAGCGGCCGCGCGCCGTAAACCGGATCATAGCCGGTCACCGCGAGATGAGTCTTCGCTTCGTCAGTCAACTCGAGCGTGATCCTGCGTTCAGCCAGGCGGCCGCGCAGACGATCAAGCTGTATATCGACGATCTTCTTCAGGTCCTCTTCGCTCAACGAGTGGAAGACGATTGTCTCGTCTACGCGATTCAAAAACTCGGGTCTGAAATGATGGCGCAGTGCATCGAGCACGCTTTCCTTCATCCGTTCATATTGATCTCCCGCGAGCTGGCCTCGATATTCGAGTATCAGGTGGCTGCCGATGTTCGACGTCATGATGATGATCGTGTTCTTGAAGTTCACGACTCGCCCCTGGCCATCGGTGAGCCGTCCGTCGTCCAGTATCTGCAACAGGACGTTGAACACATCGTGATGCGCCTTCTCGATCTCGTCGAACAGAACGACCGAATACGGATGCCGCCTCACCGACTCGGTCAACTGCCCGCCTTCTTCATAACCGATGTAACCGGGCGGAGCGCCGATCAGACGCGCAACCGTGTGCTTCTCCTGATACTCGGACATGTCGATTCGAATCATTGCGTGCTCGTCATCAAACATAAATACCGCGAGAGCGCGCGCGAGTTCGGTTTTCCCGACGCCGGTGGGTCCGAGGCAAATAAACGAACCGATCGGGCGATTTGGGTCCTTGAGCCCCGAGCGCGCCCGAATGACCGCGTCCGCAACGGCACTGACCGCCTCATCCTGGCCCACGACCCGTTTGTGCAAATGCTCTTCGAGCGAAAGGAGTTTTTGAAGCTCGCCTTCCAGAAGCTTCGAAACCGGAATGCCGGTCCAGCGGCTCACAACTTCCGCAATGTCTTCTTCGTCGACTTCTTCTTTGAGGAGCCGGCCGCGCTGTTGTTGCTGATCGAGTCCCTCTTCGTAATCGTGCAGTTGCTTGTCGAGTTGAGTGAGTTTTCCGTATTGCAACTCAGCCGCGCGATTCAGGTCGTATTCGCGTTGGGCCTGCTCGATCGCAACCTTGGTCTGCTCGATCTCCTCGCGAATCGCGCGGATCTTCTGAACGGCTTCCTTCTCGGTTTGCCACTGAGCCTTGAGTTGATCGGCGCTAGCTCTCAGGTCTGCCAGCTCCTTCTCGAGTTTTTCGAGCCGATGCCTTGATGCAACATCGGTTTCTTTTTTCAGCGCTTCCCGTTCGATCTCGAGCTGCATCACGCGGCGAAGAATCTCATCAAGCTCCGCCGGCATCGAGTCTATTTCGGTTCGCAGCTTTGCCGCTGCTTCGTCGACAAGATCGATCGCTTTGTCCGGAAGAAAACGATCCGAGATGTAACGTTGAGAAAGCACCGCCGCCGACACCAACGCCGAGTCTTTTATGCGCACGCCGTGATGCACTTCGTAGCGTTCACGCAATCCTCGGAGTATCGATATCGTGTCTTCAACCGTCGGCTGGTCGACAACCACCGGCTGAAACCGCCGCTCGAGCGCCGCGTCCTTCTCGACGTGCTTGCGATATTCGTCGAGCGTGGTTGCGCCGATGCAATGTAACTCACCACGGGCGAGCATCGGCTTCAGCAGGTTCGAAGCGTCGACCGCGCCTTCCGCGGCGCCGGCCCCGACGATCGTATGCATTTCGTCGATAAACAGGATTATCTCGCCTTCTGATGCTTGAATCTCTTTCAACACTGCCTTGAGGCGTTCTTCGAACTCGCCGCGATACTTTGCGCCCGCAACCAGCGCTCCCATGTCGAGCGCGACGATGCGCTTGTTCTTCAAAGTCTCGGGCACATCGCCGCGAATTATTCTTTGGGCCAGGCCTTCGACGATCGCGGTCTTCCCCACACCGGGTTCGCCGATGAGCACAGGATTATTCTTTGTGCGGCGCGAGAGCACCTGAATCACGCGGCGTATTTCGTCGTCGCGCCCGATAACCGGATCGAGCTTTCCGGCAGCCGCCATCTTTGTAAGATCTCGTCCATAACGCTCGAGGGCCTCGTATGTGGCTTCGGGGTTCTGCGAAGTTACTCGCTGGTGACCGCGCACTTCCACCAGGGCCTTTTCAATTCGGTCGCGAGTGGCGCCGGCGGTCTTGAGCGCTCGCGAGCCCGGACCTCCCTCGTCGATGATGGCCAACAGCAAGTGTTCGACGCTTAGATAGTCGTCCTTTAGTTTTTTCGCTTCATCTTCGGCGGTCACGAAGAGCTTGTTCAACCGAGCCGTTATGTAGACTTGATCCACCGGCCCCGACGGCCCCGACACTTTTGGCAGCCGGCCGATCTCGCGCTCATTTGCATCCTTCAGCGTATCGACGGTTACACCCGCGCGCGTAAGGATCGAGGGCACAAGTCCGCCCTGCTGTTCGAGCAGCGCCGCGAGCAGATGCTCGACCTCGATTTGCTGATTGCCGTTGCGGGTCGCAATCGTTTGCGCCGCGCGAACAGCTTCCTGCGCCTTCTCTGTGAATCTGTTTATGTCCATTCCCGCCTTCCTCCCAATCCGATTCACGAATCGCGAATCGCATATCCTATTTTTCCAGTCCCGCGCGCGGCTTGAAATTGCTTGCCTCCGCCAGTTCCTTATAAAGTTGCCGCTCGCGATCGGTCGGATGCGTGGGCACTACAACTTTGAGCTTCACGTACTGGTCACCTCGTCCGCCGCCGCGTTTGTTCAGGCCCTGGCCGCGTAGTCTCAGCCGCTGTCCTCCTTGAGAGCCTGCGGGTATCTTCATCTCGATCTTTCCGTCAATTGTCGGCACTTCGATCGAAGCCCCGATCACCGCTTCACTCGGCGAGATTGGAACTTCAGCGGTGAGATCGTCACCCGAAACGGCGAATACCGGATGCGGCTTGATCTTGAGCTTGATGAACAGATCGCCGGGTTCACCGCCACTCGATACTTGCTGCCCTTGTTTGCCGACCTTGATGACGGAGCCTTCGCGCGCGGCCGGCGGAATGTTGACGTCGATGACCCTCGGGCTCAGCACCTGACCGGAGCCTCTGCACGTAACACAGATAACACCGGATGACGTGCCCGTTCCATTGCAGGTGGGGCAGGCTCGCGAGCCCTGTAGCGTAATGCGATGCCTTCCGCCACGATGAGCGTCCTCGAGCGAAATCTCCATTTCAGCTTCCGCGTCCTGGCCGCGAGCAGACCCCGAGCGGCTCGAGCGGCTTGAACGCCGGCGAGTTTCGCCTCCCCCGCTCGATGCTCGTCCGCCGAAGAGAGTTTCGAAGAAGTCGCTGAAGCCGCCGCCGCCGAAGACGCCGTTGAGATCGTCAAATTGTACGTTGACGCGCCCCCATCCAGGCGGAGCCGTAAACTCAGCGCCATCTTTCCAGTTTGCTCCGAGCTGGTCATAGCGCTTTCGCTTTTCGGGATCGGAAAGAACTTCGTTAGCCTCGTTTATCTCCTTGAATTTTTCCTCGGAAACGCGATCACCTGGATTCAAATCAGGATGGAGTTTGCGAGCAAGCTTGCGATACGCCTGCCGGATTTGGTCGTCCGTCGCATCGCGCTTTACCCCAAGCAGCTCGTAGTAATCTTTGAACTTGACCGACATTATCCCCGCTGCACTTCAACCAATTACAAATCTGCAACGCAGTCAGCATAAAATATGAGCGAACGATAGTCAAGTTTTGCTCCGAGAATTGTTTTTCGAGATGAGGTGTCAATAGTTAAGAGGGGGCGGGACGTACTTTGGCAAGGCTTCGCCGCACAGGCTAAAGTGGAAAATGCGATGGAGTTGGTCGAGGACAAGATTCGAGCGCGATTCCAAGTTGACTATCAAAGGGCCGCAATCACATCGCCGTATCAGCTAACCCAGTTCGAAGTTCAGATATTCGAGTCCCGAAGTTGACTGACGGCGAGGGTCTTGCGGCCCCCTCAAACACGCAACAAAACGTTGCTCTTAACGCAGTTTTATCCGCCGAATAAGGAAGTTCTCATAGTCGGCAACGTAAAGGAATCCACGCGCGCGATCGATAGCGACGCCTCGCGGCACGTTGAACTTTGCTTCAAGTCCGGGACCGTCGCGGAGTTTGGTGCTGCCACCACCGGCAAGCACTGTGACGTTCCCTGCGGGATCGATTCGCCTGATATCATTCGCGGCAAACTCGGTCACGTACATCACGCCGTCCGTATCGATCGCTATTCCTATGGGCTGAAACAGATGCGCCTCGCCGCCCTGTCCGTCGGCCAGTTCATTGCGTCCACCCCCCGCCACTGTGCTGACCCGTTTGTTGACTAGATCGATTCTGCGGACTCGTTGATTGTTCATGTCGGTCACGAACAGGAATGTGCCATCGAGGGAGAGCGCGATGCCGGTTGGCGTATTGAATCGCGCATTAGCCGCGACACCGTCGGCGAAACCGGGAACGCCGTTGCCGGCTACCGTTTCAACGACAGCCTGTCCGCCATTCTTCACGATCCGCCTGATGCAGTGGTTTCCCGCATCCGCGAAATAAATCACTCCGTCCGGGGCGACCAGTATATCGTCCGGCAGACGGAACGCCGCGATCTCGGCGGATCCAGCCTTGAAGCCCGCGATTCCCTCTCGAGTGATATTGAATTTTTTCTGCTTGTCCTTGTTTGTGACTTCAAAGGTGGCGCCTGCAAAGGTGTCAACTGTGATATCGCCGCCCGTTCTTTGAATCCGGCGCACGACGCTGTTGCCGTTTTCGGTAACGTAAATAGTCCCGCTCGCATCGACGGCCACTCCGCTTGGGAATGAGAATGTCGGAGGCTCGCCCAACGAGTTTCCGGAATCGTGATAACCTTCCTTGCCTGTGCCCGCGACGGTGCACGTTTCACCACTGACAACATCTATGGTCCGGATCGCGTGATTCTGCTGGTCGGTTACGTAGAGCAGGCCATCGGGTCCGAAGTTCATTCGCCTCGGCCGAACGAAATGAGCTTCGGCGGCGCCCACGCATCCGGTGTTGAATCCGAACCTGCCATCTCCCGCGAAGGTGGTGACCTCGACATCCAGTGCTACCTCAAACGAGATTGGGTTTGCTGCGTTGCCGTCGCGATCCGTTATTTCGATCACGTGAGTACCCACTCCGAGGTCGTTCGGTATCGCAATTGTCAGATGCCTGCGATTACCGTCGCGAATAGAAGTCTCTTGTCCGTCGATCAGCACAGTGGATTTGAGATCGAGGTTCGCGCCTCCCACGTCAACCGAAGGCTTACGTTCACCCAGCCGAATCCGTGCGGGTGCGACCGTATAGATGAACGGAGCTTCGCTCGGAGTCACGGCGAGAATCGAATCCTCGGATTGAATACCATCCTGCTCCACCCTTACAAAAATCCGGCCCGGCTCGGTCCTCAAGGCCCCCGGCACCGTTACCTCGAGGCGACCGTTCTTGCCCACAGTGGTTGCCAGCGGGACATCGTTCACGACAACTATTGCGCCGTCTTTGAAGTCACCGTGCACCAGCAGCGGAACGTCATCGGTCCCAACCTCAACGGTGTCCGGCTCGAGGAAGGTTATTGACGCCGGTTTCGGAACTACAAAGAAAATCTCGGTGTTGGAGATGTTTCCCTTCTTGTCTCGAAGTGTTACGGGAATTTCGGCGGGATCGTTGAGGAGGTCATTGGAAATCTGGATGAAAACTCCATCGGGATTTTCCAGGTTAGGGACCGATCTCCCCCACACCAAAATGTCCGAACCCGAGCCAAAAGATTCGGTTGCGACGGTCGGTGTCGCGCTCAATCCGACGTCCTCTTGAATCGCGTTCCCGTCCAGACGGATCGTCAAGTCCGGGTCCTTCTCCTGAACAGTGAGTGTCTCCGTATCGCTGGTCATTCCATCGGGGTTGAGGACCTGTATGGAGTGCTCGCCGGGTGCCGCAATCAGCGACGCGTCAACTTCAGCCAATAACAATTTGCCCTTCGGGTTTGTCCGAGGAGAAGCAAGCGCGACTCCGTCAAACAGAATATTGGATCCGCTTACAAAACCCCGCCCTTCAATTCGCATCGTGAAGGTCTGGGTTCCCGCGGTTATGATCTTCGGGCGCAGCCTGCGAAGTTGCGGCGCTTCTTCCTGGGCATGAACCACGGACTGCTTCGACCCATTCGGCCAAAGCGACATCGACAACACCATCATCACTGCCAACAAACTTACAACTGCTTTCCTCATCCTTCTCCTGGCTCCTGTTCTTACCTCGATGAATGCGGGCCGCGGCACACTTTAACCACACAAAAATGATCAGTCTTTTTTAATTGATTGGGCTTCAATTCAGCGCCCGGTTGCTCTGATCAAACGACATGAGTTAGAAGCTGCATTCCGCGAAAGCTTGCATCAATTAATGCGAAGCCACCCTTGTGTCTGTTATTTGCCCGACGACGAGGAAAAAGTATAACCAGCCGGTCGAACCTAGCACAAGATGAAGTAGGATCACACTTAGCCGCCCGTGCTGTCTCGCGCGAGCCGCGATCGGATGATAATCTCTAGCGCGGAGGAAATCGTGAAAGTAAAGCGACTCGGGCGAACAGGTCTGAAAGTGACCGAGGTTTGCCTTGGAACCATGACCTTCGGCTATCAATGCGACGAGCAGGCCTCATTCAAGATCATGGAGACGGCCGCTGAACTCGGCGTCAATTTCATCGACACTGCCGATGTGTACCCAGTCCCGGTATCGATCGAGAGCGCCGGAAGAACCGAGGAGATCGTGGGCAATTGGCTTCGGGGAAAGCGGGACGATTTCGTGCTCGCGACCAAATGCCGAATGCAGATGGGACCGCGCCCGAACGACGCCGGGCTTTCGCGCAAACACATCCTGTCGGCGATCGACGCGAGCCTGCGGCGGCTGCAAACCGACTACGTAGACCTTTTTCAGGTTCACGCGCCTGATCCGGAAACGCCGATCGACGAGACTCTCAGCGCGCTCGACTCAATTGTCAAAAGCGGAAAGGCTCGTTACGTTGGCTGTTCGAATTTTCAGGCTTGGCAATTGGCCAAGGCCCTGTGGACAAGCGACCGGCTGGGGCTTGCGCGGTTCGATTCCGTTCAACCTCGCTACAACCTCCTGTTCCGCGAGATCGAGCACGACCTGTTTCCGCTGTGCTTGGATCAGGGCGTTGGGGTGATCGTATATAACCCGCTTGCCGGAGGGTTCCTAACCGGCAAGCATCGGGCGGACGCACCACCCGCCGAAAACACGCGCTTCGCCGTCGCCGGCGGGCTGTACATGGATCGCTACTGGAACGACGCGTCGTTCCAAGCGGTCGAGCGGCTGCGCGAATTTTTCGCGGCGCGAGGAAAATCGCTTACGCAAGCGGCAATCGCCTGGGTGCTTAAGCAGCCGGCGGTGACTTCAGCGATCGTCGGCGCAACGAGCGCGGATCAGCTTCGTGATTCGCTCGGCGGCGTCGATGTGGAACTCGATCAGCACGAGTCGGACGAATGCGATCGAATCTGGTATGAGCTGCCGCGCGTCCGCGATCCAAGAATCGCGCTCAGATAATTTGTCGCCGGCTGGATGAGATAGCGGAGGAATAGATTGTTCAAGGTTGCGCTTGTCGGAACACACGGGGTCAATAAAACTACCATCGCGTACGAACTGGCCGGCGTCCTCAAGCGAAGAGGGCGCACGGTCGAACTGCTCACCGAGATCGCTCGCGAGTGCCCGTTCCCATTGAACGAAAGCGCAACCCGCGAAGCATATCAATGGATCATCGCACGGCAGATCCAGCTCGAGCTCGAAAAAGCGCCGCGCGCCGATGTGCTGGTGTGCGATCGCTCGGTGCTCGACAACTTTGCCTATTACGTCAGGCGGTACGGTAGTAAAGGCGAAGAAGCTGAGGCGCTCGGCGCCTATTGCCGCTCGTGGATGCGTACTTACGATTTGCTGTTGAGGCTTCCGATCACTCAAGCCCTTGCTTCGGACGGATTCCGTTCGACGGATGAACAGTTTCAACGCGAGATCGATCTGCTATGCGATGAGTTGTTCGAGAGCGCATACAGCAGAACGACTCGACCCGCCTATGTGCGAGGCTTACTGAGCGCCGGCGAATTAGCGGAATTGGTCCTGCCGGTTTAAATCACTTCGTTCTACAACGCTGATCGAATCACGCCCGTACGCCCTCACGACAGATTGGGAAACTGGTCACTGTCCGCGTCATCGTGCTAGCGTTGAAGCTCAATGCTGATCACCGAAGCCATCAAAAAAGTCGTCGAACGAGAGGATCTCACCTCCGAAGAGGCCGAATCGGTGCTCGATCAAATCATGACCGGCCAGTGCACCGACGCCCAGATTGCTTCGCTCTTGACCGCGCTCAGAATGAAAGGAGAAACCGTAGACGAACTGACCGGCTTCGCAAGAGTGATGCGTCGCAAGGCCGCGCCAGTTCAGCCCCGAACTTTAGTGAGCGCGCTCGGCGGCACTGAACGCGAGGCGCTCATCGACACTTGCGGAACCGGAGGCGACGTCAGCGGGAGCTTCAACGTTTCGACCGCAACCGCTTTCGTAGTCGCGGGCGCGGGCGTTCGAGTTGCAAAGCACGGCAATCGCTCGGTGTCGTCTCAATGCGGGAGCGCCGACGTGGTGGAAGCGCTCGGCGTCCGAATCGAGCTACAGGCAAACCGAATAGCGCGATGCATCGACGAGGTGGGTATCGGATTTCTTCACGCGCCGTTGCTTCACGACGCGATGAAGTATGTGGCGCTCGCCCGCAGACAGATGGGGATTCGAACGATCTTCAATATGCTTGGCCCGCTTACGAACCCCGCGGGCGCGAACACTCAGGTAGTCGGTGTTTATGCGGCGAACCTGACCGAACTGCTGGCGCGCGTGCTTGGCGAGCTGGGCTGCATCCGAGCTCTGGTCGTACATGGCGGCGACGGGCTGGACGAACTAACGATAACCGGTGAGAGCAAGATAACCGAATGGAGGAACGGCGAATCCAGCACGTACTTTGTCGTTCCCGAAGACTTCGGCTTGAAGCGGGCCAGTTTGTCCGAAATTCGCGGCGGCGACGCGAATCAGAACAGCGGAATTATTCTTGAAGTCTTGCGAGGTGAGCGCGGCGCGAGACGAGACATCGTGCTCTTGAACGCGGCCGCGGCTTTTGTAGCGAGCAGCAAAGCAAACGATTTGGGCGAGGGAGTTCAGCTTGCCGCGAAATCGATCGACAACGGAAACGCGCTCAGAAAGCTGGAGCAGTTGATAGAATTCACGAATCAGTAAGAGCCGAGTGAAGCGCGCTCATCCACCGAACAGCAACCATCTTCTCTTCTTTTGTGGGACCGTCGCGGACAAGCGAGTCGGGATCGGTCTTCCTTCAACCACCGCAGCCGGATTGTCATCAGCGATCGCTCGAGCGTATTCCTCTCCGACTATCTCAGCCGTGGCGTTCACCGCGTTCGACATGCCGGCAAGTCTATTGCGTGTGTTATGGCAATCACTGGCGATGAAATGTATCAGTCCGTTTTCGAGCATCACTTGCGCGGCTCGCTGAACCTTGCTGCCAAACTGTCCGGTGATCGAACCCGTGTCCATTTGTCCGAGCACCCCGCCATCGACCAGTTTGTAGAAACGCTCGGGTTCCGAGATCAACATCATGTTTCGTTCAGGGTGAGCGATGATCGGCGTGATGCCGTGATTCATCAGCTCGAACAGCAAATTGTCGCTTCCGTTTGGAACAAGCGCGTGCGGGAACTCAACCAGCGCGTATGGCCCGTCGGCGATCGTGGGGGCGGTGTGAGTCCGGCAAAGTTGTTTTACGAGTTCGTGTGTAAAGCGCAGTTCACAGCCCAGAACGATTTTCGGGCTGCCGTTCATTTGCTGATTGAGCTCGTCGACTTTTTGCCGAAGAAACGCAGGATCATGAGTGCGATGCAATCCGTCGTGTGCGTGGGGAGTCGCGACCATGATGGTTACGCCGTCTTCGGCGGATGCCCGGCACATCTCGACGGATTCTTCGAGGCTGTGTGCGCCGTCGTCTACTTCGGGGAGGATGTGACTGTGAATATCGACCATCAGAATTCCGCCACATGCTACGACAGAAGACTGATCTATACAACGCACGCCGGACTCACTCAACTTCAAGAGACGGCAGTCATGAATTCCTGCTCATATCGCAAGGCGATCATCGGATCCAGTTCGTAGTCGGGCTTTAGCCGGAAGTTTGTACGCGATCTTACGAACTTCCGCCTGAAGGCCGGGCCACGAACTAGGATGCTGGCTCAGGTTTCGCATCTCGTCACTCGCTCCGCAGAGCGACCATCGGGTCTACCTGTGCCGCTTTGCGCGCCGGCAACCAACAGGCTGCCAGCGCGACCAGTGTCAGCAGCGAGGCGGTGACCGCAAGGGTCAACGGATCAGTCCCCTTCACACCATAGAGTTGCTCGGCCATTTGACGCTGCCATGCTTCTGCTCCGAAATAATTGCTGGCAAGCAGACGCCTCAGCGCATATGCAGTAAGCGCGCCAGCCCCCAGTCCGAGCAGCACGAGTTTCATTCCCTGCCAGATCACCAGCCGCAAAACATCACGCGCCTGCGCGCCGAGCGCCATCCGGATGCCAATCTCGTTGGTGCGTTGGGCGACCGAATAGGCCAGTACACCCGAAAGTCCGATGGCCGCGAGCAAGAGCGCGAGGCCCCCGAAGAAACTCAGGAGCCGCGCGGACAGCCGCTCCTGTCCCAGCGTTGCCTCGGCGCGGGCCGTTTGCGTGCTGAGTTCGGTGACCGGCAAATTGCTATCCAGTTCGCGCACCACTTGATGCACCGTGGGGGCGAGCGTGGTTGGTTCGACCGTAGTGCGCAACATGAAATGCATCTCGCCGATGTCGGCGACTTCCTGCTGCCACGGAGTGTAAAGCAGCGGCTTGAGTTCTTCGCGCTGGCTCATGTATTTGGTGTCGGCCACGACGCCGACAATCTCGACTTCTCGTTGGTTGTCGATAACAGTGACACGCTTGCCGAGCACATCTTCGTTGGGAAAGAACTGACGCGCGAAGCTTTGACTGACGATGGCGACGCTGGGCGCGCGTTGGTCGTCCCGCGGCGTGAAGTCACGCCCGCCGAGCAGCGGAATTTCCAGCGTCGCAAAATAATTTTCGCGCACCGCCTGCCGGTTGGTGATGTGCTTACCTCCGGCAGTCATTTCCGTCTCGCCGGGCAGCAAGATGTCAAAGAACCAATTGTCGTGAGCGATGAGCTGGACTTTCCCGAATGTCGCCGCGCGCACACCGGGCAGGTCGTCCAGCCGCGCAAAGAGTTGCTGATAGAAATGCCGCAGCCGTTCGTCTTTGTAGCCGCCTTGCTCCGGCTGCAACTTGAACAGCAGGAGGTTCTCCTGATTGAAGCCCAGGTTGACGCGCTGCAAGTTGGAGAGCGTGCGGATGAACAACCCCGCGCCGGCCAACAACAGCAACGAGAGTGCGACCTGCGCGACGATCAGCCCTTTGCTCAAGCGCGACACTGCGACCGTCGTGCGGCGGCTCTGTTTCAGCGAGGTCCCCAGATCCGGCGAGGTCGCGCGCCACGCGGGCGCAAGGCCGAACAGCACTCCAGTCATCAGCGAGACCACGAACGTGAACGCCAACACACGCCAATTCAGACTGACGTCAACGCCGTTGGGTAAGATTCCGGTGTCTTTATCGGACAGCGCCACAAGTGCGCTCTTGCCCCATAGAGCGAAGAGCACGCCGGCTGCGCCGCCCAGGGATGCGAGCAGCACACTCTCGGTCAGCAGTTGCCGGATCAGCCTCGAGCGCCCCGCGCCGACCGCCAGCCTCACACTGATCTCCGCGCTGCGCAGCGCCGCTCGCGCCAGCAACAGGTTTGCGACGTTGGCGCACGCAATCAACAGCACCAGCGCCACCACAATGAACAAGCCGTAGATGGTTGTTGAATATGCCCTGCGCTTGTCCAACATCCCACGGCTGCCGGATTCCGCGATCAGGCGCGGATAATCTTTCGGTTCGAGTTGCGCGGGTTGGTTCGCTTTGCGCGGCGGCGGCATGACGTCCAGGGCAGCGGCTTGAAAGGCGCCGTTCAAGCTGTCGCGCGCTTGTTCGCAGGTCGCGCCCGGTTTTATCCGTCCCATCAAATTCATCCACCAGACTCCTGGCTGGTTCGCCGTGCCCAGGTTGCTGCGCTCACCTCGCAGCAACGGCTCCGACGAGAACGGGACGGTGACCGCGGACTGATAATCCACTTGCGACGTGCCGGTGAAAGCAGGCGGCGTGACTCCGATGATGGTGAAAGACTGCTTGTTGAGTCTGAGCTGTTGGCCGATGACGGCGGGATCGGCGCCGAATCGCTCCTGCCAGAATTTATGGCTGAGCACGACGACTGGCGCTGCGCCTGCGCGGTTATCTTCATCACCGATCGCGCGTCCCAAACTCGGTTGCACTCCGAGGCCGGAGTAATAGCCGCCGGACACCGCTTGCCCGTTGATGATCTCCGCCTGACCTGCCATCACCGCGGTTAATTCCCGGATTGGAGCGAACGCAAAGAAATCGCTGAGCGGGCTCTCCGGCGCAACGGCGCGCGCCCGGCGCATCTTCTCGAAGACCTCGTAGCGAAACAGGGAAAGCCCTTTGATGTCCGGCGGTCCGGGCACGAACGATGTGCCGCTCATGCCACTCGTTCTGAACGGGAGTCCGGCTTGCCACGCGAACAGCACCAGGCGCTCCGGCTCGGCGACCGGCAATGTTCTGAGCAGCACCGCATCAACCACACTGAACAATGCCGTATTCGCGCCAATGCCAAGCGCCAGTGAAAGCACAGCGACCATCGTGAATCCTTTATGCTTGAGCAACATTCGCGCGCCGTAACGCAGGTCTTGAAACATCGCATCCTCCGATCTTCCCGGTTGCAAGAACAGTGCATCCCGGAACGCCCCGAGACTGCGGACAATCAAATCAAGTTTGGTTTTCCAATTCAGCTTGTCCCAATCGGCAAGCATCAATTCTCGATAGCGCAACTCTGCTACCCACTCCTGCCTCCAGTCCGCACGCAAGCGGCGCGGCACGATCACGCCGATGATGCGAATCAGCCAGAGCCAGAATCGAAATTGCCTGGTCGGAGTCATCTCAGCTTCGGGCTCTATTCATGTCGCAATGCCGCAAGCGGGTCGACCCTGGTTGCCCGTCTCGCCGGCACGTAACAAGCCAACATCGCCACTATCATCATCAGCGCCGCGACAACGCCGAACGTCACCGGATCGGTAGTGCTCATGTCGTAGAGCTGACTCTGCAGCACCCGCAGCGACGCCCACGCTGCCAACAACCCTAACGCAAGGCCGCCAATTACAAGAGCTGCCGCCTCGCGCATCACCAGCCGCAGCACATCGCCAGTCCCGGCGCCCAACGCCATGCGAATCCCCAACTCACGCGTCCGCGCCGACACGCTGTAGGCAATCACTCCGTAGATTCCAATCGCCGACAGACACAAAGCCAAACCCGCAAACACTCCCAGAAGCTGGGCAATGAATCGCGTGCGCGATGTTACTTTCGCAGCCCGCTCCTTCATCGTCTGAATCGCCGTGAGCGGAACGTTGCGGTCGAGCGCAAGCACTTCACGGCGCACCGCGGCAGCGATCCCGGCCGGATCGGCACTAGTCCGCACGATTAGTGTTGCGCTTGCATCCGTCGGCTGAAGCATCGATAGATACACGTCCGGCGCAACAGGCTCTTCAAGCTTGCCGTATCGCGCGTCACCGGCAACACCCACGATCTCGGCGAATTTCTCACCGGTCTCGTACGAGGGGTCGATGTAAGCGCGAATGCGTTTGCCGAGCGGGTCTTCGTCCGGGAAAAACTTTCCTGCCGCCGCCTGATTGATGATCGCAACGCGAGGCGCGCCCACTCTGTCCTGTTCGGTGAAAGCGCGGCCTTTGAGAATGTTGATGCCAAGCGTTCTGAAATAATCGGGCGAGACGCTATGCAGGCCTACGCCTGCCTGATTGAGGTCGGAGCGGCCCTCGACATCCATCACCGTCATGCTTGCATAGCCGAGCAGCGGAGCGGTGCTGCCGAACGCGGCCGCATCGACCCCTTGCACGGTTTGCACACGCGCAAGCAATTGTTCATAAAACTCCGGCTTCGCCGTGCGCGAGGGCACGGACATTGTCACCACGTTCTCCGCCGTGAAGCCCAGACTGACGGCCTGCAGGCGCGTCAGGCTCTTGATCATCAAAGCCGCTCCGGCAAGCAGCACAAGCGACAGCGCGATTTCACCGATGACCAGAAAACTTCGCGCGTTCAGCTTGCGCGCGCCGCGAAAGCCGAGCGCCGAACTGCTCACGCCCTCTTTCAACCCTTGAGTGATGTTGGCGAACGACGACTGAACAGCGGGGAACACTCCGAACAACACGCCGGTCGCGAGCGCGAGCGTGAAGTTGAAAGTAAGCACTCGCCAATCCAGCTTGATCGTAAAGAAATCGAATGTACGCGTGTACGAGGTCCAGAATTGCGCATCGTCACTCGGACGAAAATCCTTTAGTAAGCCAAGGCCCCATTGCGCGATGAGGATGCCGGCCGCGCCGCCGAGAAACGCCAGCAGCATGCTCTCGGTTATCAATTGTCGAATCAGCCGCAGCCGGCCCGCGCCGAGCGCCGTGCGCACTGCGAATTCGCGCCGTCTTGCGACTCCACGCGCTAGCAGCAGATTAGCCGTGTTCGCACAGGCGATCAGCAACACCAATCCAACGGCGGCGAGCAGAATCAAGAAAGACTTTCTTATCGCCGGATCGACTTTTGCCGATTGCAGCGGCGCGAGTGTCGGGATTTTTGTAATTCCCGCAAACGTCTCTTTCGGGACTGGGTATTTCTGTTCGATTTCTTCGCCGATCCGCGGAAGGTCGGCCTGTGCCTGCTCGATTGTGACGCCGTCTTTCAAACGGCCGACGACTTGAAACCAATAATTGCTCGGAGCGACAAGCGTTCTTTTGAATCGCAGGAGCGGCGCGGCCGACATTGTTACCCACGCGTCGGCAGTTCCATTCTGACCGCGAAATCCCTGCGGCAGCACTCCGGCGATCGTGAACTCATGTTTATCAAGCTCGAGCGTCTTGCCGATTACCGTCGCATCGCCGCCAAAGCGACGTTGCCAAAGACCGTAGCTGACGAGCGCCGTGAGATTCGTTGACTGCACGATGTCGTCTTCGGGCAGGAAGGCCCGTCCAACCGCCGCTTCGACACCGAAGAGCTGAAAGTAACTGGCCGATACAATCTCAACCTGCAAACGTTCCGGCGCGTCGGTACCGGTCAGGTTGTACGGGCTCTCGGCAAATCCCGCGACCGCGGCAAAGCTCCGGCTCTGATCGCGCAAAACCTCGAAGCGCGGATAGGACCACATCGAGGGGAGCATACCTTTCGACGGATCGGGTTGCGCCTGGAAAACTTTCACCAACTGCTCCGGCGCTCGATAAGGCAATGGGTTGAGGAGCAGCGCATTGATGACGCTGAAGATCGCGGTGTTCGCGCCAATGCCCGCAGCGAGTGAAAGCACCGCCACCAGGCTCATCACCGGATTGCGCCGCAGCATGCGCGCGCCGAAACGCAAGTCTTGAATCATCTCATCCTCCCAACGATAGCTCTGAAGCCAGAGCGCATCCCAGAACGCGCCGACGCTTCTGCGGGTCAAATCGAATTTGGCCGTCCAATTCAGCCTGTCCCAATCAGCCAGCAGCAACTCGCGATACTGCAGCTCGGCTTCCCACTCTTGCTTCCAATCCGCACGCAACCGGCGCGGCACAATAACGCCGATGACGCGGATCAGCCACAGATGCGGCTTCAGCAAATCGCGTCTTTCCTTATCCCGGTTGAACATCAATTCAATCGGCACCCGCAACAGATTACTCGCAGCGAAGGGCCACCATCGGGTCCACACGCGTTGCGCGGCGCGACGGCAGATAACCGGCGACCATCGCCACGGCGAGCATCAACAACGCCGCCATCAACAGTGAAATCGGATCAGTTGGCGTCAATCCAAACAGCAGCGTCGAAGCAAGCCGGGTTACGGCGAAAACCATCGGCAACCCCACGGCCACGCCCGCGATTACCAGCAGCAACGCCTCGCGCAGAATCAACCAGAACACATTGTGCGCCCCGGCTCCGAGCGCCATTCGAATTCCGATCTCATTTGTGCGACTGGCCACACCGTAAGAGAGAATGCCGTACAAACCTATGCACGCGAGCGCGAGCGCGAGCAGTCCGAAGAAACCCGAGAGCGTGGCCATCAGCCGCTCGGCGAGGATTGTCGCGTCGATCAGAGACTTGAACCGCAGAAAACTGACGGTAATAGCGGGATTGATCTCACCCAGGACGCCCTTGACCGCAGCAACGGTTTCGCTCTGGGAGAGCCGTGATCGGATGAAAAGCGGAGCGCCGGGCCCGGCCCCCTCATTTTGCGCGGCAGCATAGTAGGCGATAGGAAGAAACTCTTCGCGCAAGTCTTCATACTTGGTGTCTCGAACCAGGCCGACGATCTCGTAGGGTGTGTCCGGGTCGCCGGGCGACGCCTCAATCCAGAAGCGTCTACCGACAGGATTCTCTCCATTCGAAAACTTGCGCGCGAAGGCTTCGTTGACAATCGCTACCTTCGTCGAACCAATCTTGTCGCGCGCATCGAAATCGCGTCCGCCGAGCAGCGGGATTTGAAGCGTCCTGAAGTAATCAGGGCCGACGCGGCTGAGGCTCGTATTCCTGGCTTGCCGCGAGTCCTCGCCATCCATCCAGGCGCTGCCCCCTCCCCAGTCGCGAAGCGGGATCTCATGAGCGACGGCTGCAGATTCCACTCCCGGAATCGCTCGCACGCGGTCGAGCAATTCATCTTTGAATGAGGCATAGCGCTCGCGCGGAAGATTCAACCGCTGGAAGTTCACGGTCGCCGTCAGCACGCCTTCCTGCCGGAAGCCCGTGTCCACAGTCAGCAAATTGCCCAGGCTGCGCGAAAACAGAAACGCGCCCGCAACCAGTACCAACGAGAGCGCAACCTGCGTGACCACCAGAGCACGCCGCAAACTGAATCGTTCGCGGCCGGCCGTAATCCCGCGCCCGCCGGTCTTCATCACCGCCCCAGGTTCCATTCGCGTTGCGCGAATCGCCGGCGCCAGACCAAACAGTAGACAGGTCAGTGCGGCCAGTGCAGCGGCGAAACCGAGCACTCGCCAGTCCGGCGCCAGCTCCAGGAAAACCGGATCAGCACTCGTGCTGAGAAATGCGACGAGCATCCGGCCGAGCGCCTGCGCAAGGCCAGCGCCCAGCGCGGTGCCCCCCATGGCCAGCAACAGACTCTCGACCAGCAACTGCCGGATGAGCCTCGCGCGCGACGCCCCCAGCGCCTGGCGCACTGCGATCTCACGCTGGCGTGCGCTCGCTCGCGCCAGCAGAAGGTTGGCCAGGTTCGCGCATGCGATCAGCAATACCAACCCGGCAATCGCCAGCAGCAACCAGAGCGACGTCTCATATTTTTCACGCAACTGAGAAACGCCTGATCCTGCGGGGCCGGCGGTCAATCTCGATCCCAGATAATCCTTCACACTGACGGGCGGGTAATTCGGAGGGAGCGATGCTTCAAAGATGCCCGGCGAAATCGCTTGCACGTGAGCCGTGGCCTGTTCAAGCGACCAGCCCGGCTTCAGACGGCCTGTGACCGTCAACCACCAAATTACCCCTGAAAGAAAACGGTCGTTGCCGCGTACGAGTGCAACCGCACAGATCGGAAGCGCGAGGTCAAAAGATCGCCCGACTTCCATTCCAAAAAAGTTGGACGGAGTAACTCCGATGATTTCGAACGGGTGATCGCCCAGCCTTAGCTCGCGCCCGATGACGTTTGCATCGCCACCGTATTCGCGCTGCCAGAACTCGTGGCTTATCACCAGGCCCGACTCACCGCAGCCGCGTTGATCGTCTGTCGCCTCGAAGAAGCGGCCCAGCGCGGGCTCGACGCCTAATGTAGTGAAAGCCTCGCCGCTAACGTAAAGCATCCGGGCGGAGCGCACCTCACCGCCCGGCGCAAGGTTGACGCTGTCCGTGCCCCACGCGAAGATCCCGGAAAAGGCTTCCTGCCGCTCTCTGATCTGCTCCCAAATCGGATTGGTGACCGATGTCGGCCGCCCGATTCCCCCTCGCATGCCTTTCATGTCCGTGAGGTGAACCTCGGCCAATTCCTGCGGAGCTTTGACCGGCAATGTGCGAAGCCGCACTGCGTCGATCAACTGAAAGATCGCCGTATTCGCGCCGATGCCGAGCGCAAGCGAAAGAACTGCTACCGCGGTGAAGCTTTTGTTCTTGAGTAGCATTCGCACGCCAAACCGCAAGTCTTGAATCATAGCGTCCTCCCATCGGTAGGTTTGCATCCAGAGCGCATCCCAAAACGCACCGAGGCTCCGCCGCGTCAAATCAACCTTGGTCTTCCAATTCAACTTGTCCCAATCGGCGAGCAACATTTCGCGATATTGCAGCTCGGCTTCCCATTCCTGCTTCCAATCGGCGCGCAGCCGGCGTGGCACGATCACACCTATGAGCGTGATCAGCCACCGATGCGGTTGAACGAAAGACTTGCGGGTACGATCGGCAATACGCATGGCTCACTCGCAACGCAGCGCCACCATCGGATCAACTTTCGTCGCCCGCCGCGCCGGAAAATAACAAGCAAGCACCGCTACCGCGACGAGCAGTAGCGAAATGACCGTAAAGGTGATTGGATCCGTCACGCTCACCTGATAAACAAGGCCGGTCAGCACGCGCGTCAACGCGAACGCGCCGCCCAGGCCTATTGCGAGTCCCGCCAGAACCAATTTCATACCCTGAGTGATCACCAGCTTCAAGACATCGCCGGCCATTGCGCCGAGCGCCACGCGGATGCCAATCTCGTGCGTGCGCTCGGTGACGGCGTAGGAGATGACGCCGTAGATTCCCGCCGCGGCCAGAATCAACGCGAGGGCGGAGAAGGAACCCAGGAGCAACATGTAAAAGCGCGGGTCGGCGACTTTCCGCGCTATGACCTGTTCCATCGGAGCAACGTCATAAAGCGGCAGTTGCTTGTCCACCGCTTGCAAGTCGCTTCGCAAAGTTTCGGCGAACGTTTGCGGCTCAATCGTCGTGCGAATAGCGAAAGTAAGGTCGCCGAGCATCCACCGGCGCGAATCAAGGACTTGCGAATAAGGTTGATAGACCGCGGGCGAAGAGCGCTCGCCCAGTTCCTGTTGTTTGGCATCGCCGGCCACGCCCACCACTTCGCGCCACGTCTCGCCTGAAAAGCCGATGTTAAGGCGTTTGCCGAGCGCGTCCCCATCGGGCCACAAGCGGCGAGCAAGCGCCTCGCTGATAATCAGAACGCCGGGCGAATCCGCGGTATCGCGCTCATTGAACTCGCGGCCTTTGAGCAAGGGAATGCCAAGCGCGCGAAAGTACTCGGGGCTGATAGCAAGCTTCCCCGCGAACGCGCCAGGGCGATGCTCGGCGTCACCTTCGACCATCAGATCGCCTTGAATGCGCGCGCCGTTCTTTCCAAGCGGAAGCGCATTGACGATGCTCGCGGCTTGAACTTCAGGATGGTCCGCGAGTCGTGTGAGCACCTGCTGGTAGTAAGCCTTGACCTCGGCGGTCGTCGGGTAATCAGCATCCGGCAGCGTGAGGCTGGCCGACAAAACGTGGCCGGGATTGAAGCCCAATCTGGTTTCACGCAAGCGGGTGAAGCTTTTGAGCAACAGTCCTGCTCCGATCAATAACATCAGCGCCATCGAAACTTCAGCTACGACCAGCAGACCTCGCAGACGATGACGCGCGATGCCGCCGATCATCTGCGCGCCGCCTTCCTTAAGCGTAGAGTTGAGATCAAGCTTTGAGCATTGAAGCGCCGGCGCGAATCCGAAGGTGATGCCCGTTACAGCCGACAGCAGCAGCGTAAAGCCGAGTACCCAGCGATCGATTCCAACAGAGTTCAGACGTGGGATCTCCTGCGGAGCAGCAGCGAGCAGCAGATTGAGAATCCCGAACGCCAGCAGCAACCCGAGGCCGCCGCCGAGCAGCCCGATCAGCAGGCTTTCGGTCAGCAACTGCCGAACGATGCGCGATCGGCCGGCGCCCAAAGCGGCGCGAATGGCCATCTCCTTTTGCCGCGTTGCCGCGCGCGCCAACAACAGGTTGGCTACATTGGCGCAGGCAATCAGCAGCACGAAGCTCACGGCGCCCAGGAAAATAAGCAGTGAGGGACGTACATTTCCGACCAGGTGCTCTTGCAAAGGAACCACATTAACGCCCGGCGCTTGATTGTTATCTGCTGCTTCGGGCGCTGCCCGGCGCGCGATGGTCGTCAATTCAGCCTGCGCCTGCGCTGGCGTTACGCCGGATTGCAACCGGGCGATGACGTGCAAGTAAGCGTTATTGCGTTTTGGGTTGAGCGCGACCGGCAACCAGACGTCGGCTTCGTCGGGATAGTTGAATCCCTCGGGCATCACTCCGATCACCGCGCATGGATCTCCTTCGACTTTGACTGTCTTGCCAATGATCGCCTGATCAGCGCCGAAGCGACGCTGCCATAGACCATAACTCAAGATCACCGCCGTGTTGCCGGTTGTCGCGCTGTCGCTGTTGAACAAGAGACGTCCCGTCTCTTCCGGCAAGAACGCTCGCCCCAGGATCGGCTGCACGCCAAGCGTGGCGAACAAACTTCCGGTGACTCGCCCGACTCGCACTCGATCAGGCTCGGCGCCGCCCGTCAGGTTCCCGGGCTGCGCTCCGGTATGCGCCGCCATTTCCGCGCAACTGTGACACTGGTTGCGCCACTCGACATAATCAGGCCCGGTCACTGTGTTGATACTCATAGCGCTGTCCTTTTCGGGAGCGGAGAAGACCGTCATCAGTCGGTCAGGCTCCGGGTAAGGCAGCGGGCGCAGGAGGACGCCGTTGACCACGCTGAAGATTGCGGTGGTGGCGCCAATGCCCAAGGCGAGTACCAGAATCACGACCGCGCTAAATGCGGGCCGCTTGAGCAACATTCTTACGCCGTAACTAAGGTCCTGGAACATTTCGTCCTCCAGTCGTCGCGGCTGCAGCCAGAGCGCATCCCAAAAAGCGCCGAGGCTGCGGCGGATCAAATCAAGTTTGGCGCTCCAAATCAGCTTGTCCCAATCGGCGAGCATCAACTCGCGATACTGCAGCTCGGCCTGCCACTCTTGCTTCCAATCCGCGCGCAACCTGCGCGGTACGAACACGCCGATGATGCGTATCAGCCAGAGATGTGGCTTGAGGATATTTTTGCTTCTGCGGTCGGACATTCGTCCTTCTCATCCGCGTTCGGTGGAAGGCTTGACGCTCCGGGGCACACGGGGCATGAGTCGATCAAGAAGCCGATAACGTTTTAACGCTTCGGCCAGAGCTTCTTTTCCAACGCGGGTCAGTTCGTAGTATTTGCGGGAAGGGCGTTGCGCGCGTTGCGCCACGCCCTCCTTCTCCCAGCGCGATTCGACGAGACCGGTTTCTTCGAGTCTTCTGAGCGCCGGATACACCGTTCCACTCGGAAGCCCGCTGATATCCATGATGTCGAATCCGTATTTGTAGCTGCTGGCAATCGCCTGCAGAATCACCGCCTCGGAATGTGATAAGTAGGATTTCTTGTCCATGATGACTTGTGTAGATTTCTAGTTATATAGATATCTACATAGCCTCGTCAAGACCCGTCAAGAACTTTTTTTGAGCAGGATTATCGGTCGCGTGGCGAGGTCGCGGATGTTGCGCGCGGCATGAAAAGCGGAAACCGGCCTCTGGTTCACCCGAGGCCGGTCGTTTGAAAAACTTTCAGATAGGAGTCAGTTGGATGGTTATCGGTGACGAATTTCCCAGATCACCCCATCACAAGGTCCAAGACGTTTCATAGCGCCTCCAATATCAGTCATTCAATCCGATCGCTGTCAGCGAGCGACCACGCGATGTGAGAGTACAAGCGCGATGCCATCAACGCGGTGACGATGGTTGTGCGGCTAAGTAGCTAAAGAAGGGGCGCTTAAATCGATGGGCTGAGTCGCAGGGTCCGTTCCAAAGGTGAGGATCGGTCAGTTTGGGTCGCTCGATTCGGTCAATTTGATTCAGGGCCGAGTTGATGCTGAGATTCAAATTGCGAGGTCAACAACGATCGGATCGTGATCGGATAACGGCGAGCCGGCGTGTGTCAGGTCTCGAACAGTATGGGCATCGACGCTCGCGACGCTGGTGTCTTCATCAACTCTCTCGTTTGATTTGAGCGCTCCGTGTCCTCGTCCAGCCAGCCAGTCCAATCGAAACTCGAGCAGGAGTCCGTCGGGTCCGATTCGGCGATTCACCCACCACTTCATCGGGCCCGGCAGGCCTCTCGGATCATCCAGGTTCGACACGATGCTGCGGCTCGTCGCGCTTCGATCATTGAACTCCAAAATGTCATATCCGAAGCGCGCGAATTCTCGTATCGCAGGCTCTCTCGTCTCGGGGCTCGCGAGCCGCTCACGAAGACTACTCCGCCGACTTGTGAGAATTGTCGCAGTATTCTTTATCGCGCGAAGACGAGTACCGCGCGCGAACGTGTGAGTGTTCAGGTCGCCGCCTACGATCGCGGGCATTCGTTTACTTTGCGCTTCGATAGCCTCGAGGAACGCGCGCATCTGTTTTCCCCGGCAACGCGGGGTGTTCACTACATCAAGGTGCGTGTTTGCTACCGACAACCTTTTCCCCGTGATTCCGAGTTCCAGCAGAATCCCTATTCGGCCGCCGAGCCGCCGCTCCCTGCTCTCAAAGTTATTTTCACATCGGGGAAGCCGAAGAACCCGAGGCTCGAAGAAATCGTGCCTCGTGAGAATCGCGTTGCCGTGCAGCGCCGACGTGTTCTGGCCAGCAAGTTTGCATTCGTCCTCGTTACCTTTGGTCAATTCGAGATACTCGACCCCGAAGATCGCGTGCGCCGATAAGGCGCGGCTCAGTTCCAACGCGACGTTCACGTTGCCCGAGCGAAGCATCCCGCAATCGACTTCGTTGAGCAGTAACACATCGGCGTAGCGGAGCACGGGATGGTTATTCAAAACATCCACTATGCCTTCGAGCCGCGCGCCGCGTTCAATGTTCCACTCGACGACCCGCAAAAAAGAAGTCAATCTCGGTTTCGGATTTGATGCGCGATAAACGCGCGGCTCGCTGAGCAGGCGCGTTAGCTCGGATTCGTGCGCGCGATGAAACCCGGAGTCAAGAAGCTCTTCGATAGTCGAGAACCGAAGAAGCTCGCTCGCAAGATTCTGATTGTTTGGAATGTCGTTGGGGTCTTCTTCTGTCACGTGAAAGCGGCCGGCCTCTCTCGAGTTTGAAGCTCTGAAGATAGCTTGCGCTTGAGACGCTGTCCAACACCGCGCTTTCCACGAGCAACCAGATTCCTCGACGTGTCTTCTAACGCCCTGCGCGTTTAGCGGGTCATTTGTTATGCTCACCGCCGAAGCGATTTCTCATCCGGAGGAACCGATGGCCGCTCGAGTCACGTCGTCGAATAACGGAACGCTCAGAACGCTCGAGTTCTACGCATTCGCCGTCATCAGTTTCGCAGCGAAGTCGGTGTTGTTGATCGGGCTTCCATATCGCGAATGGCCGATCAACACCTTCTATACAGTTTCTCTGCTGCTGTTCTTCTATCTCTTCTTCAGATTCAGGCAGGGCTTGCGAGCGCCGGTCTTTGTGATCCTGTGTCTTGGGGCGGCGGTTGCGGTCGACGTGCTGGGAAACAAGTTCGGATTCTACGGGCATCCATTCGGACCGTTGCGCGACTACGACGAATTCGCCCACTTCACGGGCTCGGGGTTCTCGTCGGTCGCGGCGTTCTGGCTTCTGCGCGCAGGCACGCGGCGCATGGGACTCAAGTTGTCGAGCGGGGTGCTTGGATTTCTGTCGACGTCGGTCGCGTTCACCTATTGCGGCTGGTACGAAATCCTCGAGTTATGGGATGAATACTGGTGGAGTCACTTCGAACGAATTCACTGGTGGTACGACACTGCTAACGATCTGTTCTACGACTTCCTCGGCGTGATTGCGTTCATCGCCGCGGCCGCCGCGCTGTTCGCGTTTATAGAGCGCCGCAAGAATTTGGCTAACCGCGAGCTGACGCCGGTCCGGCTGAAAAACTTTTTTTCGGTGATGCCTCGAGACCTGCTCGGGTTCTTCATTACAACTGCGGCGTTCGGATTGTGCGCGTGGTTCGAGATATTCAGGATGTTCGATCAGCAGTGGTTCGGCCGAATACACCTGGTTGGAAATCGCGATACCGCGATCTATCTCGAATACGAATTGACCGCGTGTATTCTGCTTGCGCTCAGCCTGGTGATAATCATGAAGCTGCAATCCGGATTGAGTCGTCGTCTTCGGCCGCCATCATCTATTAACTAAACCTCAAAAAATAACTGAAGCTTAAGCAAATCGGATCCTGCTGAACACGCTGAGGTCGTGCTTTGCCGTCGATCAAAAGGCTGAGCAGAAGGGTGGCGCAACTTCCACATCTTGTCCCGCCATCCTGTTTGGAGAGATTCGCAACAGAAAGACAAAAACTCTTGTAGCAACCCCATGCCGATGGAATACTTCTACTTCTTACTGACCATCAGGGAGCTGGGTATGCAAAAGAAGAGGGGCCTCCGAGCCTTCGTCGAATCAGCGCCACTGCGTGCAGCCTTGACGCTATTGTGCCTTGTCGCATTCGCGATAGGCGGCAACCTATCCATCAAAGCTATCTCGAGCGTCACCGCCCAGACATATGACCTAAGACGGAGGACTGGAGTCGGCCAACAGGCGCGCGGCACGTCGAGCAGGGCGGACATAGTGAGTGACCGAACCCCGGCGAACCGCGTAATATCTCCGGGATCAACTCCATCTCCTCAAACCGATGAACTCTCAAACGATGGTCTGTGGAGATTTACAAATGAAGGCACGTTGCCGCAACCATTGACAGGCGATCAGACGGCAAGCCTGGCCGCGCCTCAATCTCATAAGACGGTGCGTTTGAATCGAGACGCCTTAGCCGAGTTCCTTAGTCAAGCCCCGATGGAACTCACCGATGCGGCAAATCGAACGCCGCTAGTGATGACCTTGCCGATGCCCGACGGCACTTTCGAAAGGTTTCGTGTCGAGGAATCACCAATAATGGAACCCGGACTTGCGGCGCAGTTTCCCGAGATCAAAACATATCAGGCGCTCGGAATCGATGACCCGGCCGCGACTTCGCGATTTGATTGGACCCCGTTGGGGCTTCACGCCATTGTTCTCTCCGCGCGAGGCACCTCCTTCGTTGAGCCTCTCTCGGAAGACGATACAGTCACGTACATCACATACTTCAATCAAGACATCTCCACCGACAGCTTGTCTCTTTCCTGCCAGGTTTCAGAATCCGAACTAGCCGATGCAGAGCGCCGGGGTGTTCTGACAACGCAGTCATTTCAAGCCGAGACTTTCACTACAGGCTCGACGCTGCGCACGTATCGCCTGGCCGTAGCGGCGACCGCTGAATTCACTCAACAGTATGGCGGCGGCAGCGTCGCAACTACACTGACAAAGATCACCACTCTGATAAATCAAGTCAACGCGATCTATCAGAAAGAAACAACGATAAAATTTCAGCTCATTGCCAATGAAACGAACATTATCTTTACTGATCCGGCAACCTACACAAACGCCACGCCAAGCACAATGCTGGCCGAGAATCAGACTAAGCTCGACGCAGTGATTGGATCCGCAAATTATGACATCGGCCATGTGTTTGGCGGGATCGCCGTCAGTCCGGGCTTTGTTTCTTTCTCAGGCGTTGCCTCGATCGGCGTGGCGTGCGCGACTGGCTCCAAAGGACGAGGCGTTTCGACGATGGGTGGAGCCGGCAGTTCGTTTCCCCATAGCATTTTCGTATCGGGTGTCACGCATGAAATCGGTCATCAGTTCAACGCTCTGCATACATTCAACAGCACGTCGGGCGGCTGCAGTGGACAACGAAGCGCGTCGGGGGCTTATGAGCCCGGGAGCGGTTCGACGCTTATGGGCTATAGCATATGCGGAAGCGACAATCTTCAGAACCTTCCAGATTTGTACTTCCACACCGGCAGCGTAGAACGGATCGTCGGCTATGCCGCGGCAGGTGGCAACTGCGCCGCGGCCTCCGCAACCGGAAACGGCGCGCCGATAATACCGGCGTTGAGCAACGTCACCATTCCCGCGAATACGCCATTCGTACTCACAGGGAGCGCAACCGATCCCGATGGCGATGCGCTGTCATATTCCTGGGAAGAGTTTGATCTTGGCAATTCGTCCCCGCCAAACACCGATGACGGTACACGCCCACTCTTTCGATCGTTTGCTTCGTCGACAAGCCCTTCACGCACGTTCCCACGCCTGCAATACATTCTCAATAACTCAAACGTACCGCCGTCGAGCTACGCTTGCGGCGGGTCCACATGCTTTACAGGCGAAGTGTTGCCGTCGACGACAAGAACAATGAATTTCCGGTTCACAGCGCACGACGACAGAGCCTCAGGGGGAGGTTCAACAAGTGCAAACCAGCAAGTCAGCGTCGTGTCGACGGCGGGACCCTTTGCAGTGACCCAGCCAGATACTGGCGTAACCTGGCCCGGAGGCGCGCCTCAGGTCATCACCTGGAATGTCGCCGGTACCACGGGGGCGCCAATCAGTGCCGCGAATGTGAAGATCTCGCTCTCGACTGATGGCGGCAACTCTTTTCCGACCGTACTGGCAGCGAATACTCCGAACGACGGTACCGAAACGGTTACGCTGCCAGCCATATCCACCACGACGGCTCGGATAAAAGTCGAAGCGGTGGGAAATGTCTTCTTTGATATTTCAAATACAAACTTCACCATCACATCGACCGGGATACAGGTGACGGTTCAAACGACTCCAGCCGGGCGGTCTTTCACCGTTGACGGAACCACGTATGGCACACCGCAGACGTTCTCATGGGTTCCAGCTACCAGCCATACAATCAGCACGACTACTCCTCAGAGCGCAGGCGCGGGTGTTCAGTATGTATGGAGCAACTGGAGCGACGCCGGAGCAATCTCTCATAACGTTTCACCGGTCTCTAACACGACTTACACGGCGAACTTCGCAACGCAGTTCTTTTTGACGATGACCGCCGGAGCCGGAGGGACGGTCACTCCCGCGAGCAATTGGTTCAATAGCGGTCAGAGCGTGTCCATCACCGCATTTGCGAATAGCGGATTTGCTTTCACTGGATGGACCGGAACAGGCACGGGCTCTTTCACTGGAGGCACCAATCCGGCAAGCGTGACGGTGAATGGACCAATCACTGAGGCAGCAAGTTTCGCCAGCGCCACTCGCACATTAACGGTCTCATCATCAAATCCCGCAAGCGGTGTCAGCATTACTGTCTCTCCCAACGACAACAACGGACAGGGCAACGGCGTTACCCAATTCACCCGAGTCTATAACACCGGCTCGGTCGTAACCTTGACCGCACCCTCGACGGTGGGCGGTAGTAACTTTCAGAAGTGGCAGCGCGACGGCGCCGACTTGACGACGAGCCCGGCAACTAACGTCACGATGGATGCCGACCACACGATGAATGCGATTTATGGTAAGACGGAGTTTGATTTCGACGCGGACAGAAAAGCCGACATATCAATATTCCGTCCATCGGACAGCACCTGGTGGATTCTGAAGAGTACCGATGGATCATTGCGCACCAGCCAGTGGGGCGCCACCGGAGACAAGCTCGTTCCCGGAGACTACGACGGTGATGGGACTATTGACCTCGCCGTC
>Ga0070699_100000101_pt1 | contig 80963 bp, 65 predicted proteins | sample KBSK1503metaG_FD_65473 | JGI IMG/M metagenome (GOLD analysis project Ga0070699, IMG submission 65473) | Corn, switchgrass and miscanthus rhizosphere microbial communities from Kellogg Biological Station, Michigan, USA - KBS K1-50-3 metaG | ecosystem: Host-associated > Plants > Roots >... | reverse complement strand
TCAAAGTCCTGGTCGAAGTCGAATCAGTAACGGTCACTATTCGCATGCCGGTGTTGCCCGAAGGCGTTGCCGCGCGAATCTCGTGAGAGCCCGGATCAAGCTTGATCGTCGCCCGGCCGTCTTCATCTGCGTGACCTACCGGCTTTGAGCCAACGAACAAGGCAGTGCCCGCCGGGAGACTTTCGAGCGTGAGAACGGCGGTTTTGATTTCGTCCGGCCCCTGGAGCCTCACGGTATCGAGTCCCGCGGCGGCGGTGTCCTCCGCGATGGGCATGGCCACAGTTCGGCGCGCCGCTAGCGCCACTTGCAGATCCGTTTGCCGGCCTTCTTCAAGCAAGACGTTTATCCGATATTCATTGAATCCCTCTTTCACTACGCGAACCGTGTGCAGCCCGCCACTCAATCCCTCGAGAAGAATTCGCCCTCTAGCCGAATCCGACGATCCACGCAGTACGTCATCGACATACACTTCGGCGCCGCCCGGCGCGGTGGCCAACAGAAGCCGCGCCGCGCTCATAACAATCGTCGCCGAGTTTGGATGCATACCGACCAGGTTCTTCAGATCGGCGAGCATTTCATCGGCGGCCTGATAACGATGCTCGACTCGTTTTGCCGTTGCGCGAGTGGCCACCTGTTCAAGCTCCGCCGGCACGCCGAGCGGAGCAAGCGACGGCAGCGCGCGGCTTTGATGAAGGTCGCGCATTTCGGCCCAATACAACACCGGATCGCTGGCCGTGGATTCAAACGGGGCTTTGCCCGCAAGCATTTCGTAAAGAATGATACCGACCGCGTAAATGTCAATTCGCGGATCGTCACCCGCGGCTCCGGTGATTCGCTCGGGCGACATATACGCGGGAGTTCCGAACCCTTCGCCGGCCAGGGTCAGATTTTCTCCTCCTACCATTCGCGCAATTCCGAAATCCAGAACCTTGACGCGCGGCGAACCCGCCTCTCCGATGAGAATGATATTGTCAGGCTTGAGGTCGCGATGAATGATTCCGTTCTTGTGAGCATAACTAACGGCGTCGAGTACCTGGCAGGTTACGTCGACCGCTCGATCGCAATTGATCGCTCCCTGATCTCGTATGTCGTCGCTCAGCAGCCTGCCCGAGATGAATTCCATCACCAGGTAGTAACAGCCGTTGTCCTCGCCGAAAGTATAAAGCCGCGGAAGATTCGGATGATCGAGGCGCGCCATTGCCACTGCTTCCTGAAAGAACCGCTGCTTGATAACCTGATTGCGCGTGTGCTTCTTGTGGAGCTCTTTGATCGCGACAATGCGCCCGGGTGTGTTGACGTCTTCGGCCTTAAAAACCGAGCCGAAGCCTCCGCCTCCGATATAGTCCGTGATCTGATAGTTGCCTATTCGTCTGCTGCTCATATTTTGGGTTCAGCGCTTAACCGGATTGAGTTTGAAGGGGTCCGTTAATCGTGCTTTTCGAGCGTATTCTCACACAAGGCATCACCTCAGTCAACATACTCGACCTGCAGCTTTGTTAGACGACGCGGCGTCAGCGAAAGGCTAGATTAGTTGGTTTGAAGCTGACGTGGCCTTGTCAACGCGGCTAATCCTGTGTAAAGGTTAGAGGCCCCCAAGGAAAGCCCGGTCGCTGCCGAATTGTACGCGTAAATACCCTCCACGGGCTATTCAACTTGAAGAGACGCGCAGTGTCATCACCCCCGGCATACGCGCGTTGAAGGAGCGATATGAGAAGTTCTGCTCAACTGGAACGGCGACGTTTTGAGCGTGCCCCTATCACTACCCAGGTCGAATTCGAACTCACAAACAGCAGCAGTGGTCCGTCCCGCGTCAGGCGGCACATGGCGAACGTAAGCAGCGGTGGTCTGTTTATCAATACTGAGGAGCCGATACGCGCAGGAACAAGAATGGTTGTGCGCTTTGAGCTTCCGAGCAATAAGCATCGCGTGATCGCCGTTTCACGAGTTGCGTATGTGAGAAAGGGGCTCGGGCTTGGGGTCGAGTTTGTCAGCCTTGATGACGAAGATCGCGAGGAGATCGAAGCTTATATCGCATCGCTCAGAGCTGCATCTCGCGTTTCATAGGCTGGATTTTAGCGCGGGCGGCGAAGCATTCCCCGATCTCGTCACCCTTAGCTCAAAAAACAAAACTCTTGTAAAGGCATTGGCCGTGTGCCATAATCGGCCCGCTTTGAGGTTCTGCCCCTCTACGAAAAGCACCCCAATTCATCGACTCAAATAGTCGATAAACTCGCCTCCACGGGCTCACAAGTCCCCTAATCTTGACTCGCGAATACGCATATGAACAGCAATACTACACACCAGACTTGTTCCCTCTGCAGGCGCGCTCTGGACTCGGGCGCCAATGCACACGCGCCCGGTACGCGCCTTTGCGATGCGTGTCTCAACATGGTTCGGACGGCCTGTAATGGATCGGACGTGAAGGCTCGGACGCTTGATGCGAATCCATCGGCGGCGATGATTCTTGAAGCTGCGCCGCCTCTGACAATCTCCGAACCCGATGAGTCAGTCCATTGGCTCGAGAGCGAATCGGAAAGGGATTACTCTTCGCCGTCGTCACCAAGTACGCTCGCCCAGGAAGCGATTTCCGAACAAGCAGTTCCTGCTCATCAATCCGCCGAAGCGCATGACGTTGAAACATCGCAGGCAGGCTTTGCATTTGACCCGGATCCCTTCGCTGAAGCCTCGGAAGCGGCTCCCGCGGCTGATTCTGAGTTTGTGCAGATCAATGCCGAAAGCGACCCGCAAACTTGGGAATCAACAGAGAATTCAACAGATCCGCTAGCTACCGGCTATCTCGTAGAGGCGGCCGCCGCGGAGAGTCCAGACGCCGAACAGCCCCACTCGCACGACGAGTGGCCGGTGCTGATGGTCCCCGCTCATCGAAGCTCGTCCAATAAAATGCGAGCCGCGATGGTGATCCTCACGATGCTTGTGTCGGTCGCCGCGATTTATTTTCTGATCTACTTGCCACTGTCAGGCAACAGGCACCAGAATGCGCTGGCCGTCACAGAAGTCTCGGCCGCCCCCGTTCCAGCCGCTTCCGAATCCGACGCACTGTCCCAGCCCAGGACTCCCGCTGTGGAGCAGACGACCCTCTCACAGTCAAAGCTCGATGCTGGGACCAGCTCTAAATTAGAGACTTCAATTGGCGATGCGCGAGGTCAATTCTCGCTGCAAGCCGCGGCGTTCCCCGAGGAATTCGGGGCCGCTCGATTCGCCGAGAAGTTGAAGCATGCCGGTTTGCCGTCTTACGTCGTGAGCGCGGATGTCGGGAAGCGGGGCACATGGTATCGCGTCAGAGTCGGCAGATTTGAAAGCGCGGAAGCCGCAAAGCGATATGCCGCGGATGCGCAACCGCGCAGCAAGGCATCAGGAGTGTCGCTACATCTGATTGTGTGCCCGTACGAACAACACTGATCGATAAACGATAGGTTTCGAAGCGATGCAGGACTTCGATTCGGAGAGCCTCAGGTTCGCAAGAATGGTTGACAGTTACTCGCGATATGTCGAGTCGCCCGTGCTGCGGCTGAAGTTTCTGAATAGCGCCCTGGGTCTTGATCGTGGCCGGGCGTTGTGGAAGAAGCTGCCGATTGTAGGATCGCTTCCCGAGCGCGCAATGATTATTGTTGAGCTATCAAAAGTCTTACCGCTCGATCAGCCGGCGCCGTTTGGCATCCGGCTGACGACGTTGCTGTATCGCATACGATACGCGCTTTACGCGGCGTGCATTGCGCTGGCGTTATTCGCCGGTGCAAGTCTGGTTTACGCCGTCATAAAACTCGCTGGCAGCCTTTCCGTCGCAACCGAAGCGAAGGACATCGCCGCGACTGGTTCATCCGCGGCTGCGGACTCAGGCAAGGCGGTCACGGCGATTGCGTCCGGAGCGGGGCTTAAACTCGATAATGTGTGGCTGGCGGATAAGGGCGAGGGATACGAGTTTTACAGCAACGGCGCACGCGTGCTGACTGAGTTCGAAACAAACGGCACGCGGCGAAACTTCTACCGCTTCGATCTTGAAACGCTCGCGAGCAGTTCAAATCAGGGAGACGCGCTATCGCGGCCTGTCGGTATTGTCTATCACGTCTCCGAGAGCGACCTGCTTCCTTTTGCGGACCGCTATAACTCGTCGTTGAACAATCGCTCTCGCGCGCTGCTCGAATATGCTCGCGCGCACCGGCTGTACAACTATGTGATAGACCGGTTCGGGCGAACATACCGGATCGTGCGCGACGAATTCGAAGCCAACCACGCCGGCAATTCGGTTTGGAGCGACGCAAGCAGCGTGTATGTAAATCTGAGCGCGAGCTTCATCGGAATCTGCTTCGAGGGACGAGGCGCCGCAATGGGCGCCGAAGGAATCAACGAAGCACAGATCTACGCGGCGCGCGTGCTTACGGCGGTGCTTCGCTCGCGGTACGGAATTGATGACGCGAACTGCGTGACTCACGGCCTGGTGAGCGTGAATCCGTCGAATCACCTGATGGGCTATCACACCGATTGGGTGGCCGAGTTTCCGTTCGAAGCTCTTGGGCTTGCGAACAAATACGAGACGGAACTTCGAGCCATCTCTCGGCTTGGTTTTGGATACGATCAACAGTACGTGGCGGCGGCGGGCGGAAAATGGCCGGGCCTGGAACGAGCCGATGACGCTTTGCGCGAAGCCGCCCGGCGGGATGGCCTAACGATCGAAGAAGAGCGGCGCACGCAATCGAAGCTGTTTGCCCGCGCATACCAAAAGCAACGCGCGATGGAGAAGGAATAGTACGCAGCAGGCAGTGTGCAGTAGGCAGTAACAACTGCGCACTGCAAACTGCCCACTGCCCACTGCCATGAACAAGTCCGATCTCATAGAAGAAGCGGCGAGACGAACGGGTCTGAAGCGGCGCGACGCAGCGCGCGGCGTCGACTCCGCGATCGAGATCATCAAGCGCGAGCTGGGTAACGCGAGCATCGTTCATATTCGCGGCCTCGGCCGTTTGCAATTGAAAGAGAAGAGACACGGCTTCCTGCCCGCGCCCGCGCGCGGCGGGTCCCCAAGACCGATACCCGAAGGGATGGCCGTGCATTTGAAAGCAACTCGAAGGGCTGTCGACAGCCTTAACACGGAGCCCCTCAAGCTCAACACCAACAAAAACTCTGGAGGCAACATGGATAAGAAGAATGAAAGGGAAGCCAATGAAAACGAAATGACCGCGGCAGAAGGCGCGGCGCTTGGACTGGACGTGGGAACAAGCCGGCTGGTTCTTGCCAGCGGATCCGCTGAACGCGTAAAGGCCAGGGCCGAGCTGAATGCGTTCATCGCGGTTCCTTTTTCTAAGTTCACCGAGAACATTCTGAAGCAGAACAAGGTGAGCTATCAGTTGAACGGCGGCTCTACGCTGCAAGTCTACGGCAACGAAGCCGCGCGTTTCGCAAACGTGTTCAACACCGAAGTGCGCAGGCCAATGAACGGCGGCACGCTCAATCCGAACGAAGAATATTCGATGTCGGTGATGCAGGCCATCATTCAGCAACTCGTGCGCAAGACCAAAAACGGCGAGACGATGCGTTTCAGCGTGCCCGGCGCGCTGCGAAACGACGGGTCGCCAAATCTCGTCTATCACGAAGCGATGCTGCGCGATCTGCTCGGGTCGATGGGTTACAACGCAAAGGGCATCAACGAAGGGCTCGCGGTCGTGTTCGCCGAACTTGAAAAGGAAAACTTCAGCGGCATCGGCATAAGCTGCGGCGGCGGTATGTGCAACGTGGCGCTCGCGTTCATGTCGATTCCGGTTATGACTTTCAGCATGAACAAGGCCGGCGATTACATCGATCGAAACGTAGGCAACGTCACTGGTGAATTGCCAACCAGGATTCGGCTGATCAAGGAAGAGAGCCTGGACCTCTCTCGCGCTCCGCAAAACAAATACGAGAGCGCGCTTCACATCTACTATGACGATGTGGTTCTGTCGCTTGTCGAATCGTTGCGCGGCGCGCTGGCCGAAACCAGGAACCTTCCGAGGATCGACAAGCCGATTCCGATCGTGCTCAGTGGCGGCACCGCCAAGCCGAAAGGGTTCCTCGAGAAGTTCCAACAGGCGCTGAAGCAGGACGGGTTCCCGTTGGAGATATCCGAAATCAGGTTGGCCGCCGATCCGTTGACCGCGACTGCACGCGGCTGCCTGATCGCGGCGATGTATGACGCCTAAATAAACCGAACGACGAAGTGTTGCCACCTTTCAGGCAGGCGAGCCTGCGAGAACCTTCGCGCAGGCTCGCTCGCTCACGTTGATGAAGCTCACCTAGCGATGCGGAGACAATTGAATCGGTGATTCGGGAAAGAGCCGGCAGGGATTCTGCGTTTGCGCGCTCGTTCGTTTTTGAGCTTCCCGGGCCGCCGCTGATAGCGTCCGCTCGTCCAGACGCGTGAGCCCGCACTCGATTTCCTTCAATCGGCTCTGCAGGATTTCCACCTCGCTCCGCAGAAGCGCCGTTTCCGGATCGCGCGCGCGTTGCACCGGCGCCCCGCCAGACATCGATTGCTGTTGGAGCCTGCTTACGGTCGAATCAAGCATGTTCAATCGCTGCTCGAGCAGGCTAATTCGCCGATCCAGGAACGCGCTGTCCTGCACGCTCGACGGCGCAAAACTCTTGACCGCGACTCCCCCTCCAAAAAAGATGATCAGCGATAGGCCGATCGCTATCTTCCACATTTGACTCTTCCTCCTTAATTGAGTGCTTCGCAGCCATCACCCGATCGAAATAATAGTCGCAGTCGACGTCCTGCAGTATCAAGGCGCATCATCTGGATTCCAGACAAAGATGCCCGGTAGTTCTTGAGAAACGCTTAAGCGCCGGCCATACACGACATCACCTGGCGCGAAATCTTGTCAGGCTTCGGGATCAAGCGAGGTAGGCATTTGCGACAAGGCAGGCGCGATTCGCATATCAGTGCCACGACAGATCGAGCGCATCTTCGTTCTTCCCGGTTACAGTCGCGGTCAGGAGATTTGCCTCCCACGTTGCAAAGTGACGGCCTTCCGAATCAGTGTACTCGAACTCAACCAGAAAGAGTCCATTGACGCCGAGCTCCAATGCCCGCCATCCTTCGATCGTGATTGGTTCGCCCTGACCCTTGCGATGATAGACGGTTGTGTAGAGGTACTGCTGAACCGTGAAGTTCTCTTTGCGGGAGTTGCTTTCCTTCACAAGCCTGATAGCTTTCTGCGCATTCGACTGCAGCCGCTCGCGGACCAGAACGACCGCGTCAACCGCGAGGATACACACCGGGATGATTATGAACACCGCACTTGGCCACGCGCGTGGAATTCGCATCGATTAGTCCTCTTCTCGGATTGGGATCAGAGATCCGCATCTGGGACAGTCTTCGGCGGGCCCGTCCATTGCGACTCGAAAACCGCAAACCCCACACGGGCGCTGGTTCGTCCGTCGTTCGAATTTGACATACGCGACAATCGCGACGGTTATGATCAGTGCTGCAATGAGTACACCCATCGATCTGCTTTTCTAACTTCTACCCTTCATGAATTTCTGCCCGGCTGAGTAGTTAAAGAAGGCGGCCATAAAGAATATCAATGCGGACCCTGCGGTCACGACTACGAGCGGCGTGCGATTGGACTGATAAGCATCAACACATAGATAAACAAATACCAGCGCCAGCAGTGCGCACACAACGGCATTCCGGTGATAAGCGTAGCCCGTCCTCGCGGCGGCGGTTCTGTTGCGCCGAATCAGTTCATTCAGCGCCATCACTTCCTGTTCGCACGCATTCGCGCAAGCAACGCCGCTGCCGACATCCACCGCGCAAGCGTGGCAGAGAGCCTTATTGCAGTTCTTGCAGATTGCGACTGCATCAACGCCATCGTGATTGAAACACGTCATACCGGGAAGCCAATGTGGGTGGGACGCTACGCGCTAGCGCCGGCCATTTTCAGGTTCTCGTTGAGCTGGGCATCGCGGCGGACGCGCCATATCTTGCTGTCGAGATAGTAATGAGTGAACGCGCCGCCCCAGATGAACGCCATCCAAAAGCTGTCGGGCTGCACGACCGTGTAGTGTGGGATGTGATACAACATTCCGAAGGCTAATCCGAAGCCAATGTAGCTCCAGACGTTCTTGCTGATCACCGATGCGGCGCCATACCTTCGCTCCAGGTCGCGACCGTACTTGTTGTGATTGTGAAACCAAATAATCCGGTGATACTGGATGTTGTGATAGATGGTCAGAGTCGCGACTGCGGCAAGCGCCGCGGCGGCGGGAGGCTGAACCGGTTCCAGCATCCTGAGAACGATCCAGTGCATCGGAATCGCCGCGCCAAGCAGCAGCAACTTGGGAACGTTGATCGGTTGTCTGAGGTAAAGTCTTTGAGCCTGTCGTCCAACGAACAAGATCAGCGAAATGATAAACGCCGAAAAGACCAGCGCCTCAAACCACCACACCGATTCCGATTGCGGCGATAGCCCCATTCCACCGAGTCGTTCCTTCGCGGCATAACTGTGAGTCAGAAAGCGCACGAACGGATAGGTCATTCCCAGCAAAATGAACGCACGATCGATCAGGTTGTCGATCTCAGCAAGATCGGCGTTCTTCTTTTTGTAGAGAATCATGAAACCGTAGTGCTGTTTCACCAGATGGTAATAAGCCCACAGCGACGCAAAGAAAAAGAAAGCGGGACTCCAGACCTCCGTGCCAAGAAGTCGCGCCCGGCCCGCGAGCACGAAAGCCGGGCCAAGCAGAAACAGCGAGAGAGTGCCGTAATAAAGCCTGGCCCGCTTATGGCGTTCTTCGCTGTCAGCGTAGGTCCTGGATACGGTCCCGAAGACGTGAGGCCCGTCAAATCCCAACGCCCAGATCCAGGTCATGATCATCACCGAAAGGCCCAGCTTTACCAGCATCAGGTTTGCGGCAAGAAAAGCATAGCTTGTTACAACGCTGCCAATGAACCAGATCAGATCATCGCGTTTGTTGATGATCCATCCCGCGGCTATCAGGTTGAGTTTTCCTTCGCCTACTGCAACAACAGTCGATGCCATACCAACTCTCCTTTGCGCAGCTTCTGTGTTTCAGCAACCTGTATGATCCTAGCGGCGTTAGCTGGCATCCTAATCGGAATAGAGATGCGCTTCAAGCCGAGGGTCGCCAGTTTATCACAGGCTCCAGCCGAGTCGCCAAACCGAGCCGACCCATCTCGGTTAGCCCAACTCGCGATAGTTGCCGCTCTCTTCGACAAGCCGGCATCCTTCTGGACTCTGTTTGAATTGTCTGCCGCGAATCTGATCGCCACCCTACGGCGCAGGACCTTGCAGGAATCGATAACCGCCGTGCGGCAGTCGTGAAATCAAGACCATCTTCAACCCGGGGGACGTGACCAATTCAATCGATGAGTTCAACAAGTACCGTGAAAATATTAACGGACAAATCCTCGACAGAGACACGTCGGAATCAAGCAACTCCTGGCGCTCGATCATCAAGCCTATCAAGGGTGCGTTTTGAAACTCGAACTAATCCCGAAGCCCGACCTTTGCCGTTAAGGCTTGGCGGCGTTCTTTACAGCTTTGCCGGTTTTCTTGGCGGCGATTGCCGTTCCTTTGCCGAAGTGCTTTCCGGCTCTCCCAACATGTTTGCCGAAATGTTTGCCGCCGCGCACCACGCGCCCGTGCTTCAGGTTGCCGCCGAGGCTTTTGCCTGCTTCAACGGTTTCCTTTCCGCTCTCTTTCATGTGAGTCTTCGCGGACGTGTTGCCGTTCTTTGTTTGTTGCGCGATCGCGTATGTCGATTGACCAACCACGAGCACCGCAATCGCAAGTATCATCCTGAACAATCCTGATTTCATAATCTCCCTCTCTTTGATTTGATCATCACACAGATGTCGCGATGACGACAGCTACTTTTTCATGCAAAGCCAGGTTCCGCGGTCCGTCGAGCGCCGGTGTATGATCGTCAATCATACGCTTGCGACTTGTTTCACGTCAGCGCTCGTGGCGCGTTCGACCCCCAATCTTCCCAGCGCGACCTCAGCCCTATTGCCGGCGGCGGCCTTCGCCGCAAACTCCGAATCACCGTGTCCACAATACAAGTGTCGAGGCAAGGAGCTCGAAGTCATACCAACGGAGGCACACAGAACCATACGGCTCGCCAACAGCGTCATTCTCGTTTTCAGAATTATTTCCTCCGTGTATTGAAATCGAATGCCCGAAGTCACAACCGTCGCGCGGCCCCAGGCGAGCCCCTCCTACAAAATAACTGCAAGGACTGTGCTGCTGCCCGGAGGAGTCTCTCGGTTCACGGCCTAATATGTCCTCGGTCGCGCTTGATCTAAAATGGTGCAGCGGCGAGAATGCTTCCTCTTTGACTTGTCGCCCGGTTCGCGAGCCGTGAACGATTGCGAGTGCGCGGCGTGAAAGGCATTGATGGAAACTCTGCCGCCTTACTTCCTGGCATTCGTTGTTTTTGTTTTCGGATTGCTGATTGGCAGCTTCCTGAATGTCGTCATCTATCGGCTGCCACTCGGCGAATCGATAGTTCTGCCGTCATCGCACTGCCCCGCGTGTAATGCGGAGATCAAGTGGTACGACAACATTCCGGTGATCAGTTATGCGATCCTGCTTCAAGGCCGATGCCGAAACTGCCGCAAGCGAATCTCGGCTGTGTATCCGATGGTGGAATTGCTTGTCGCTGCGCTTTATCTTGCGCTGTTCCTTGTTCATCGCGACGAGGTAACCATCTTCGGAAAATGGCTGCCGTTGGCTGCTGACATTGTTTTCGTCTCGCTGATCGTGCCCCTGGTTTTCATCGACCTGCGCTACAAGCTGCTCCCGAACAAGATCACGTATCCAGGGCTCATCGTGCTGCTTTTGTTACGAACGCTCGCGCCCAACCCATGGATCATATCTCACACTCCGCGGCCATTCGGTTTAGCGGACTCGCCCGACTGGGCGGTCTCGCTATTCGCATCACTGCTTGGTGCTGTGGTCGGCGGTGGAAGCCTCTGGCTGGTGCGTGAAGTGTATTATCGCCTGAGGCGCGTCGAAGGAATGGGGCTTGGCGACGTGAAGATGATGCTGATGGTGGGGGCATTCCTCGGATGGCAGCTCACGTTGCTGACGATATTCATAGGGTCGCTCCTGGGATCATTGATCGGCATGCTTTATATCGCGCTTCGCGGTGGTAATATGAAGATGCAAATTCCATTTGGAGTCTTTCTCGGTCCGGCGGCGATAATCTCGCTCTTCGCCGGCCAGCAGTTGATTACGTGGTATATCGGAATGTACCGGTAAGCAGCTTTCCTCCGAAAAAGGTAAAGGCAATGAAGAAAAAAGCGTGTGCCGTTCTTCTCGTCGCGTTGTTCGCCTCATCCATATCAACCGCTCCGCGCGCCGCGTCTCGCGAGCCCGCCCGCGCGCGTCACGGAATGGTCGCTTCCACAAGCGAGATCGCTTCGCGTGTCGGTGTAGAGATCATGCAGCGCGGCGGCAATGCGATCGATGCGGCGGTCGCCGTCGGTCTCGCGCTTGCAGTGACCTGGCCTTCGGCGGGCAACCTCGGCGGCGGCGGGTTCATGATGATTCGCCGCGCAAACGGCGACACCGAGATCATCGACTATCGCGAACGCGCGCCGCTCGCGGCCTCTCGAGAGATGTATCTCGATAAGAAGGGCGACGTGATCAAGGACGCTTCAACCGTCGGCTATCGCGCGGTCGGAGTCCCCGGAACCGTCGCGGGCCTGTCGTTAGCTCTGCAGCGACACGGAAAACTGAAATGGGCCGATGTAGTTGAACCCTCGCGCAAGCTCGCCGCTGACGGCTTTACCATTAGCTATCATCTCGCGCGCGGCCTTCGCGGTTCGGAAAAGCTTCTCAAACAATTTCCCGACAGCAACCGAATCTTTCTACGCGACGGAAGGCTCTACGAAGAAGGCGAACGGCTCGTGCAGAATGAATTAAGCGAAACCTTTTCGCGGCTCAAAGAAAAAGGGCCGCGCGAGTTCTACGAAGGCCGCACCGCTCAGTTGATAGCCGAAGACATGAAGGCCAACGGTGGACTTATCACTGAAAGAGACCTGAAGGAATACGAGCCCACCATCCGCAAGCCGCTCATCGGCAGCTATCGCGGATGTGAGATTGTCACGATGCCGCCGCCGTCCTCCGGTGGCACGGCGCTCCTCGAGATGCTGAACATTCTCGAACACTACAATCTCGCGTACAGCGGGCCGGGTTCTTCGGACACTATTCATTTACTCGTCGAGTCTCAGCGTCGCGCGTTCGCCGATCGAGCCGAGTTCATGGGAGACGCCGACTTCGTCAAAGTACCGGTTGAAGGTTTGATCTCGAGAAAATATTCGGACGAGCTTGCGCGAACCATCGACCCGGATCACGCGACGCCAAGCGCGAAGGTCCGCGCCGGTAAACCTATGGGCGCCGAGTCAACCGAGACGACTCACTTCACGGTGATCGACGAAGAAGGCAACGTCGTCACCAACACCTACACGCTGAACGGCGGATACGGATCGGGCGCGACCGCGCGAGGCACGGGCGTGTTGTTGAATAATGAGATGGACGATTTCACATCGAAGCCCGGAGTTCCGAACGCGTACGGACTGCTTCAGAGTGAGAACAACGCTATCGCGCCACGCAAGCGGCCGCTTTCGGCGATGACTCCGACGATCGTGTTGAAGGACGGCAAGGTGTGGTTTGCGATCGGCAGCCCCGGCGGTCCTACGATCATCAACACGGTTCTGCAAGTGATCGTGAACGTCGTAGATTTCGGAATGAACATTCAGCAGGCGATCGACGCTCCCAGGTTTCATCATCAATGGATGCCGGATCGAATCCAGTTCGAGCCGATAGGAATAAACCGAGACACTCGCGCCGCGCTCGAGAGAAAGGGACATGTCTTCGCCGATAAGCCGGGGAATATGGGCGACGCCGAAGGCGTGATGATCGATGCAAAGACTGGGATGAGACTGGGAGCTTCGGATCCGCGATCGGGGGGCGTTCCGGTTGGGTATTAGGCCGGTAACGCATTGCGCTGATATACGAATGTTCGTATAGTAAGCTCGATGAAGCCGTTGTGTTTCGTTGCTACGGCCCGCGAGGATTTGGCAGCCTTCCCGGAGTCCGCACGTCGACGCGCCGGTTACGAATTGTTCATGGTACAAGTGGACCGCGAGCCCGCAGACTTCAAGCCCATGCGGAGCGTGGGGCCGGGTGCCTATGAGATTCGCGTGCGCGACGAGGCCGCCACGTTTCGCGTGATCTACGTGGCAAAGTTCGAGCGTGCGGTTTACGTGCTACACGCCTTTCAGAAGAAAACCCGGAAGACTCCGCAGGCGGACATCGAACTCGCGGCGAGGCGTTACAAGCTGATCGGAGAGAAACAATGAAGAGACCCTGCAAGCGCACCACACGGAGCAGCGGCAATGTATTTCTAGATCTGGGCTTTCCACCGCATGAGGCGGCCGTCATGCTGCTGCGCTGTGAGCTGGCCGAGGCGCTACGAAAATGGATGGCCCGCGAGGGTTTGACACAAGCCCAGGCAGCCACGCGTCTAGGCGTGGTACAACCGCGCATCTCAGAGATCGCGCGCAACAAGGTGGACAAGCTCTCGCTCGACTACCTGGTGGGGCTGTGCACGAAGGCCGGCGTGTCGGTCGCAGTGAGATTAGCGGCGTAATCATGGGAATCGAGGAACTCCACCCCCAACTCAATTGGGTGCTACGCATCGTTGCAGACGACAGCCGCGTCGGCAACTTTGATGTTAGCCCCTATTTGGAATACGAGGCGTTTGATGAGCTTTGAGACTACAACGAATTTATGAAGGTTTCTAATGGCGGGTGTTTTGTTGAATGGGAATGCGGCGCCGATTTGTCAGCGGATACGATAGCAAGAGGACTGGCATCATGCCAAATGTCGGAAAGATATTCATCTCACACACCAGTGCGGATAAGCGTTTCGTAGACAAGCTCGTCGCCGACTTGGCCGCGAACTCGATTCCGGTGTGGTACGACAAGCTAGATGTGCGTGTCGGTGACAGCGTTCCGGGATCGATCAACGCCGCCCTGACTGAATCGAAGTATTTTGGCATTGTCCTTTCGAAGGCGGCTACGGCGTCAACCTGGGTGCGAGAGGAACTGAACGCCGCATTGATGAAACAGGTAGCGCAGGGTGGAACGTTCATTCTTCCAATCCTGATCGAAGACTGCGAGATTCCCCCTCTTCTTGCTCATCGCCGATATGCCGACTCTCGCAGTGACTACAACTCTGCCCTCCAAGAGTTGCTCTCCCTCTGGAGCTTAGACCTTAGTGCCTGTGCGACCGCTAAGAAGAGCACGCTGTATCCCTGGCCGGATATCGAGATGTCCGATGCTGAATTCGTCTACCTGCATTCCACTCGGTTCGACAAGTTCCTAAAGATGAGTTGTTCGCTCGACTGGACGGCCGACCGGACAATTGACTATCTCACCGAAACGCTCAATCTTCCGTGGAATATTGAGGTGCATAGCGTCGGAATGAAGTGGTCGTTCAGCTATGGCCTGCGCCTGAACGGTAAGTCAATCTCCCTTGGAGATACACTCCGGGACGCTGGCATCCAAACCGGCTCGGTGTTGCAAATTAATATCAACGGGCAGTACGAGGACCTGTACGAGAAGGAGCTTAAGGAGGCGTTCAGTCCTGGCAAGCTCTACCAGTTGAGTGAAGAAACCCTTAGCCGTCATCAGTGGCTTCAACAACAAGTGGCTGCGAGACGATTTTTGAGCCAAGCTCGTTTGAAGGAGATAGCGGATGCCTGCTTCTCCCACGTCTAGATCGTAACGGCTAACCCGGCATTGCCACGACAATATCGAACTGGTGATAGTCTTGCGCGGAGGGATAGTGGTGAAGCAGTTAAAGCGAGAAACAAAGATAGCGCGTCCACGGAGGGAAATCGTAGATAGGGAGACTGCTCTAAAGCGAATGAAGGCACTCCCCAGTCGGCGGAAGAAACTGATCGCCGCTATAAAGGGTGCGCCACCTTCAGGAGGTCAAATGAACTTCATTGTCGAGTTAGAACAAGAGGAAGACGGACGTTGGATTGCAGAGGTCATAGAGATTCCTGGGGCTATGGCCTACGGTAGAACACAAGAAGAAGCGATCGCGAGAGCAGAGGCCCTCGCACTGCGCGTTGTCGCAGACCGGCTTGAACACGGGGAAATCGCAGGCGATCTGGTGAGCGTGTCCTTTGCTGCCGCATGAGTCAATGGTCCTCCACAAAAGGCAGGCGAGTACTTGCTGCGCTTGAACGCATCGGTTGGGTTTTCAAGCGCCAGTCCGGCTCACATCGCACATTGTCGCGGCCCGGCTGGCCCGACTTTCTTTTTTCTTTCGGCGACAAAGAAGAAATCGGACCGCGAATGCTTGCCCGTATCGCGAAGCGCACCGGCCTCACTCCAAACGACTTGTAAGCTGCAAAGATGACCATCGACGAACAAATCGCACTTCTTCGAAAAGGAACGGTCGATTGCATTCCCGACGACGAGCTGCGACGCAAGCTCGAACGCTCTCAGAAGACGGGCAAGCCGCTGCTAGTCAAAGCCGGGTTCGATCCAACCGCGCCGGATATTCATCTCGGGCACACGGTGCTCATTCGCAAGATGCGGCACTTTCAACAACTCGGGCACACGGTGATTTTTCTCATAGGTGACTTCACCGGGATGATTGGTGATCCGTCCGGGCGATCAGTCACCAGGCCTGCGCTCACTCGCGAACAGATCGACGAGAATGCCGAGACCTACAAGCAACAGATCTTCAAACTGCTCGATCCCGAGCGCACTGAGATCAGATTCAACAACGAATGGTTTTCAAAGTTCGGCGCCGATGACTTCATTCGGCTCGCGGGAAAAGCAACCGTAGCTCAGATTCTCGAACGCGAGGATTTCAAAAAGCGATTTCAATCTCAAACACCGATAAGCATCCACGAGTTGATGTACGCGCTGGCGCAGGGCTACGACTCGGTTGCGCTCGAAGCCGATGTCGAGCTTGGCGGCACCGATCAGAAATTCAATCTGCTGATGGCCCGTCAGATTCAACAGGCTTATGGAGTGAAGGAACCGCAGCTCATCATGACCACGCCGCTGCTTGAAGGACTCGACGGCGTGCAGAAGATGTCCAAGAGCCTCGCGAACTACATCGGCATCACGGAATCGCCTCGAGATATGTTCGGCAAAGTCATGTCGATCAGCGATGATCTGATGTGGCGCTACTACGAACTGCTAACCGATCTTTCACCGGCTGAGATCACAGCACTGAAGGAATCTTCGGAGAGAGGGGAACGTCATCCGCGCGACTTGAAGGCCGATCTCGCGCGCCGCATCGTTACGGACTTTCACTCACAAGCGGACGCGGACGACGCGAGCAACGAATTCGATCGAACCTTTCGCGAGCACCAGGCGCCGTCCGATGTTCCGCGCATTGAGAAGCCGGCAGGCGCGATCAAGTTGGTCAAGCTGCTGGCCGGCGAAGGACTCGCGCCTTCGGTGTCTGAGGCTCAGCGGTTGATCGCGCAGGGCGGCGTGCGAGTGAACGGCGAGCGTGTGAATGATGTGAAGCTCGAACTCGGGGCGAATGCCGGAGAGGCGTTGATTCAGGTCGGCAGTCGAAAGTTTCTGCGAGTTGTCTTCAAATAATTGGTCGAGGCCGCGCCCGTCGCCGCTTGTAAGGGCGGCCCTCCGTGGCCGCCCCTCTCTGAGAGCAACGTCTCCGGCCAAAGAGGGGCGGCCACAGAGGGCCGCCCCTACAAGCGTATTCAAAGTGACATTCACCATCAAAACAGCCCGACTTAACATGCAGCCGCTCGCCCTCGATGATCTCGATTCGATTCACGCGTTGTGGACCAATCCAGGCGTGAGGCGATTCCTCTTCGATGATCAGATCATCTCGCGCGAGCAGGCCGCCGCCGAAATCAACGACAGCATCGATCGCTTTGAAACTCACGGATGCGGACTCTGGGCGGCGAGGCTTCGCGAAGGAACTGATCTCATAGGCTTCTGCGGATATCGCTTCTTCCACGATCCCCCGCAGCTTCAGCTCCTCTACGGTTTTCACCCGGATCACTGGTCGAAGGGCCTCGCAACTGAAGCCGCGCGCGCGATGATACGATTCGGATTCGAGCAGGCCGATCTCGATTTTGTTATTGCGAGCGCCGACGCTCCAAACTCGGCGTCGCTCGGAGTGATGGCAAGAGTTGGTATGACTTTCGACAGGCGTGAGACCGTCAATGAAATGGACACTGTTTATTACCGGCTCGATCGGCGAGAATTTTCTCCGGATGCGACATTCTACGAGGTGTCGCACTCTGACCCTGGAAACAATTCACGGGAGGCATCATGAATCGGCGAGAGTTCAATCGCTCGATGGTCATAGCGGCAGGCGGCTACTTTATCGCGCCTCGTCAAGCTCCATCCGCCCTGAGAGTCAACGGCGGTCGAATCGTCGAGCACCTCAGCGCGCTCTCTGAGTTCGGCAAGAACTCGCAGGGCGGAGTGAGCCGTGTCGCGTACAGCGAAGCCGACCTGCTGGGACGCGAGTACGTGATGGGCTTGATGCGCGCCGCCGGACTCGAAGTCAAAGTGGATGCGGCCGGCAATCTCGTTGGCCGCCGCGCTGGAACAGATCCGGCGCGCAAGCCGCTCGTGATGGGCTCGCACGTCGATTCGGTTCCCGAAGGCGGCAACTTCGACGGCGATGTCGGTTCGATGGGCGCCATTGAAGTCGCGCAAACGCTCGTTGAGAACAAACTCACAACGCGTCACCCTCTCGAAGTAATCATTTTCTCAAACGAAGAAGGCGGCACGATCGGCAGTCATGCGATTAGCGGCGAGTTCAACGAAAAGTATTTCAATCTGATAACCAACAGCGGTAAGACGATTCGCGACGGGATCAGGTTCATCGGCGGCGATCCCGACAAACTCGCGAGCATCAGACGCAAGCCTGGCGATATTCACGCTTATCTTGAGTTGCACATCGAACAGGGCGGGATACTCGACACCGAGAAAATTAATATCGGAGTGGTCGAGGGCATCGTCGGCATCACGCAATGGGAAGTGAAGATCGAAGGCTTCGCCAATCACGCGGGCACTACGCCGATGAATCAACGACGCGATGCGATGCTGGCCGCCGCGAAGTTCATTCAGGCGGTGAATCAAATTGTCACGAGCGTTCCGGGCCGGCAGGTCGGCACCGTCGGCAAGCTCCAGGCGTGGCCAGGGGCTTACAACGTCATCCCCGGAAAGGTCATCCTCGGGCTCGAGCTCCGCGATCTGGACGCCGCGAAAGTGACGATGCTCTATCAGAAGATTCGCGAGGAGGCGGCCCCGATCGGCAAAGCTACCGGCACGACATTCAACTTCACCGAGACGAACACGATCGTGCCAGCGCCGACCGACGAGCGAATCAGACGGTTAATCGACGAGACGGCCAAAGGATTGCGCCTGACAACAAAGTGGATGCCGAGCGGCGCGGGTCACGACGCGCAGGAGGTCGCGCGTCTCGGGCCGGTTGGAATGATCTTCGTTCCAAGCGTCGGCGGCATCAGCCATTCACCACGCGAGTTCTCGCGCCCGGAAGACATCGCCAACGGCGCGAATGTTTTGCTTCACACGCTGCTCAAGCTCGATCAAATGACTCTTCAGTAATCATTCCAGTTTCTCCAATCGGACAGGCGTTCAGAGTACCGACTTTAGTCGGGCAGTGCCGTACAAGAGAGGGGCACGTCGATATTCCAACGCACTGCACGACTAAAGTCGGCACTCTGAACGCCTGTTTTATCTGACAATTTGGACGGCGGCGACTTGCCGCTGTTGTCGAAACGAAGTCAAAGCGGCGACAAGTCGCCGCACTCCAAAGTGGCTCAGGCAGCCGGTTTGAAGGTTCCAGTAAGCCGACAGGCTCCCCACGCGACGACCATCGAAGCTCCGTCGCCTGACTTCTCCAGCGTGATCTTCAACAGCTCCTGCGGCGCGCCATCTTTTGCGAATTTTAGCGGCGCTTCAAGCACCACAGTCGCGGGGTCGAGCGGTCTCTTGATCGCAGACGACACCAGAAAAGTCCAATTTCGCTGTTCATCCGCTCGCGCGAATATGGCGTACTTGCCGGGCGCGAGTTTCTTGCCGCCGAAATCCAACGCGACCGAAGTCTCGAGCGTCGTCGGGTTGTTCATACCCATGAACCAGGCCACGCCGGGCTTGATCATCTCATCGAGATTTCGGCCCGCGAGTTTCGGTGTCCCGTAGTGAATGGTCACTTTGCCGGTTCCCAGCGCGACGCTGGTGTCCTCTTCACCGGGATCGTGCGCCGTCGAGGTGTGCGCGTATCGAGTTCCCAACATCCATACAACGACCAACGCAACCGCGCCCATCAACGCAACGCCATATAATTTCTTCATGTTTCCTCCTGAGTAGTGAACAATCGCGCAACAAGCCTATTTCACCGCTTGGACGCGGTCAAGCGCGCATTTGGATACCCTAGGCGTTCAGAGTACCGGGCGTTCAGAGTACCGGGTTTAGTCGAGTAGTGCTCAACGCGACCACCGGTGTTTGAAGGCCGAACCAAAATGCCTGTTCTCGGGTTGTCATCGCACTACCCGACTGAAGTCGGTACCCTGAACGCTTGAACTTCACCGCGACAACGCCTTATGGTTTCACCTGCGCATTACTTATCCGCCAAGGAAATCACCTATGAACAGATGCCGGGCTGGAATCCTGACGACACTTTCGTGTTGCATGCTCTTGATCGCGACCGCATCGGGAGCGCGACCGACGAATCAAGACACCGCGCTCGATCGCTACATTGCGAAACCTGATTCGAGTTATTCGTGGAAGCTGATTGACACGATCTCAGGCGACGGGTTTCACGGATACGTTCTACATCTTACTTCGCAAACGTGGCGAAGCGCCGCCGAAGTAGATCGCCCCGTGTGGAAGCACTGGCTCACGATCGTCAAACCGGACAAGACGACTTCCAGCAAAGCGTTGTTATTCATCGGCGGGGGAAGTAATCGCGACGCGGCCCCTCGAACGATTTCAGATCGACTCGCGAGCTTTGCGATGGAATCAAACACGGTCGTCGCCGAGCTTGGCATGGTCCCGAATCAGCCGCTGTACTTTTCCGATTCCAAGGACAAGGGCCGATCCGAAGACGACCTCATCGCTTACAGTCGAGTGAAACAAATGCAAACCGGCGATGACACGTGGCTTGCGCGACTCGCAATGGTCAAAAGCGGTGTGCGCGCGCTTGATGCGATCCAGGAGTTCCTTGCAAGCGCCGCCGGAGGCAAACTCAAGGTCGATCAGTTTGTCGTATCGGGCGGATCGAAGCGCGGCTGGACTACGTGGCTCGTCGGCGCTGTGGATAATCGAGTCATCGCAATCATGCCGACGGTGATCGACGCGTTGAACTCCGAAGCCATCACGCGGCATCACTTCGAAGCGTATGGTTTCTTCTCGCCCGCGCTTCAGGACTATGTCAATCACAAATTGTTTCCGGACAAGATCGGCACGCCGGAGTATCAACACATTCTCGCGATCGAGGACCCGTACAATTATCTCAAGCGCGACCGGCTCAGGATTCCCAAGTACATGGTCAACGCTTCGGGAGATCAATTCTTTTTGCCTGACAACTCGCAGTTTTATTTCGCTGAGATCCACGGCGAGAAGTATCTGCGGTACGTTCCGAACGCGAAGCACAACCTCGCGGGCTCGGACGCTCGTGAAAGTCTGCTGGCGTATTACCAGGCGGTGCTCGCGAATAAACCTCGGCCGCGGTTCTCGTGGAAGAAAGAGAAGGACGGCTCTCTGATTGTGACCGTAAAAGACAAACCGCGAGAAGTGAACGTGTGGCAAGCCACCAATCCAAAGGCTCGCGACTTTCGCGTGGACACGATCGGCAACGCTTACACGAGCAGTCCGTTAAAGGAAACCAGGCCCGGCGTGTACGAAGCGCGAGTGAACAAACCCGCAAGCGGCTTCACTGCGTTCTTTGTGGAGCTGGTCTACTCGAGCGGCGGGAAGTATCCGTTCAAGTTCACGACCGAAGTGAGCGTAGTGCCTGACGTGTTGCCGTTCAGTTTCAGTTCGGCTCGAAGATAAGCGCCCTCGTATGGTCTTGCGATCTTAGACCTCAGCAAGCGCGTTCAGCAGATTTTGAGCAAGCGTCGGCGCGCGTTCGTCGTGTTTCAAGTAACAATACACCGGAATCGTCTGCGCTCGAATCCAGCGAGCCCAATCCAGCATCTCGTCCTTCGAATACTCGCCTTTTCTCAAACGCATATACACGAACGAGCCGGTCACTTCGCGAGGCGTAACACCGGCTTCCCCTTCTTCTTTTTCCACAACTCCAAACGCCGTGTTGTATTTTCGAAGCAGCACAAATAACTCGTCATCAAACCACGACTCGTGTCGGAATTCGAATGCGAGCTTTGCGTGATGCGCGAACTTTTCGAGGAACTCTTCGAGCACCTCAATGTTCTTCTTGTAGTTCGGAGGCAACTGAACGAGTATCGGCCCGAGCTTTTCTTTCAAGCAGGCCGCGCTGTTCAAAAAGAAATCCATCTCCGAATCGACGCTTTTCAATCGCTTGAAGTGAGTGATTCGCTGACTGAGCTTGAGCGTGAATCGAAAGTCATCGGGCACCTCGGGATACCAGCCTTCGCAGAGTTGCGCCGTGGGCATGCGATAAAACGTGTTGTTGATCTCTGTGGTACGAAAGTGTTCGGCGTAGAAAGACAAATACTTCTTCGCGGAAAGATCCGCGGGATAGAAGACTCCTTTCCACTCTTTGTAGGCGAAACCGGAGGTCCCGACCAGAATGCGGCTGTCTTCACCGGGCTCCGCTTTTGCCAATGGTTTCACGCGTTTCATTGAACTCGGATGATATCCGCCCGCAAGCGGCGATTCAAACCTCCGAGTTTTAGGTAGCGGGTCAGCTTGAGTTCAGAGTACAAGCTTCAGCTTGCTACTTCGGTCAAACGGGAATGTCAGAGCAAGCTGAAGCTTGTACTCTGAACCTCTAGCTGACGTTTTATTATGCGGCGCGATGGCTTATCATTCGCATTTGATATGAACAACCCAACAACATCGATTATCGATCCGAAGCGCGAGCTGTTGAGACACACCCTGGCGACGCTGGCATATCGCGGAGGCAAGGCCGTCTCGAACGCACCCGAGGGATTCGCCGAGTTCCGCGCCGGCGACACCACTCGCACGCCGGGAGAAATCCTCGCGCACATCGGCGATCTGCTCGATTGGGCGCTCGGTCTCGCGCATGGTGAGCATAAGTGGCAGGACTCGACTCCACTCGAATGGCAGGCCGAGGTTTCGCGATTCTTCAACGCGCTCCAGGCATTCGAGGATTATCTTGTATCGGAGGCTCCGCTGGGATTCTCCGCCGAGAAGTTGTTTCAAGGTCCAATCGCCGACGCGCTTACACACGTAGGTCAGATCGCGATGTTGCGGCGAATCGCAGGCGCGCCAATCAAAGGCGAAAACTACTTCAAAGCGGACATCGGCGCCGGTCGTCTTGGCCCGCGGCAATCACCAGAGCGTGTGGAGTTCGATTGACGCAGCCGCATATTCGAACCTGGCGTGTGACGCAATCAGAACCCGTGACTTACTCCCCAAAAAGAGAATCAGTGAGAGGAGACACTATGCGAAGCCTAAACAGGCGAGATGCGATCAAAGAATTGGTAGCCGGGGGGGCGGGTATCGCCCTAACCAGCGCGGCAGTATCGGGCCGCGAACAAACGTCACCGGCTGCGCGCGCTTTTCGCGGTGAGCATCAACCGAAGCCGCTGCCGTTTGATCCGGCGAAGCTCAAAGGAATTTCGGAAAAACTGATACGCTCGCATCACGAAAACAACTACACAGGAGCCGTGAAGGCCCTCAACGCAGTCGAGCAGCGGCTGGACGCGATGATGAAGGACAAAGAACTCCCGGCGTACGTGTACGGCGATCTCAAACGCGAGGAGCTGGTCAGGACCGGTTCCCTGATTCTGCACGAATATTACTTCGCCAATCTCGGAGGCGACGGCAAGGCCGCGGGCGCGGTGCTCGATTTGATCAAGCAGTGGTTTGGCAGCTACGAGCAATGGGAGGCTGAATTCAAGAGGACCGCGAACGCGCTTGGCGGTGGCTCGGGTTGGGTCATATTCGCTTACAACTCATACACCGGCGAGGCGCACAACTACTGGGCGTGGGACCATATGCACAACGCGCCGATGAGCCGGCCGCTGCTGGCGCTGGATATGTACGAGCATGCTTATCACATGGACTACGGCGCCGCGGCGGCGAAGTATGTGGATGCGTTCGTTCAAAACGTGAAATGGGAAGAGGTGAATCGCCGAGCGGAAGACGCGCTAAAAAAATAAGCGCGGGATCCTTTCCTGCTCACTAACCAGCGGAGGCATTGTGAGGAGAGCTTCGACCATCACGATAATCGCTTTGGTTTTTCTTGGCGCGGCCGGGTTTGCGAGTCCCGCCGCGCCGAAGGCCGAAGATGACTTTCAGGTAGTCAAAGTCGCTGACGGCGTGTATGCGGGCATCGCCAAACCCGGCGGGCTCGCGTCGGGCAACGCCGGATTCATCATCGGCGACGGCGGCGTGCTGATGGTTGATACATTCTTTACTCCGGTCGCGGTCGAGGAACTCATCGGAGAGATCGGCAAGCTGACGCCGCAACCGATCAAGTACGCGGTCAATACTCACTATCACCTCGATCACACCGGCGGCAATCAGGTGCTGGCCGAGCGCAACGTGCCAATTATCGCTCACGATAACGTCGCAATATGGCAGACGACAAAGAACCGCCGCTTTCTTCCGCCGCCCGATGAGCTGCAAAAGCGAAGAGCGGACGCGGCGAAACAACTCGCCGATACGCCCGAAGATCAAAAGGACAAACGAGCGCAGTTGGAGCGGCAGGTGCGTCGGCTCGACGTAATGCTTTCGATCAAGCTCACCAATCCGTCGGTGACGTTCAGCAATGGCTCGATGCATCTGTATCTCGGGACTCGAGAGGTAGTGCTGTTCTCGTTGCCCGGCCACACCGGAGGCGATGTGTTGGTCTTTGTGCCCGACGCCAACGTCATGTTCACCGGCGATATGGGCTGGGCGAAGACGCTGCCTAATCTCGTTGACGCTACGGTGAACGACTGGATTCCCTCGCTCGACAAGATTCTCGCGAACCACGCAAACGCCAAATTCATACCGGGTCACGGCGACGTTGCAACCGCCGCCGAGATGCGCGACTTTCGCGACTATCTCGATGATCTTCGCGGCCGAGTGAGGAAGGCGATCGCCGACGGGCTGACGATCGATCAGGCCAGGGAACAATTGAAACTCCCGGACAAGTACAAGGGTTTCGCGTTTCAGAATTTCGCTCAACCAAATGTCGACGATATGTATAAAGAATTGAAGGGAACCAAGCAGACCAGGTAGCAAAACACGACAATGCGATACCTCTTCCGCGGGTCAGGAGGCAAACCATGAAACGCACGAACGCAATCGCAGTCGCATTCGCCGCGTCGCTGATGATCGTCGCCGCGTGCGGCGAGAATCATGCTTCTTCCGAATCGAATCCCGCGCCGCGAGAAACTCCCGCGCCGCTTCAGCCCGCGGGCAAGGAATTTACGTACAATTTCGACGGCGACGCGGCGGGCAAGACGCCCGCCGGATTTCACGAAGCTCTCACCGGCCAGGGAGGCGCGGCACACTGGATTGTAAGGGCGGATCCGTCGGCGCCGTCCCAGCCCAACATCCTTGCGCAGACTTCGGCCGACAAGACGGATTATCGGTTTCCGCTTGCGATCGCCGACGAAGGCTCGTTCCAGAACTTTGAGCTGAGCGTCAAATTCAAAGCGATTTCCGGCGAGGTTGATCGAGCGGCGGGTTTGGCGTTCCGGCTGAAGGACTCGAACAACTACTACGTCGTGCGCGCGAACGCTCTCGAGAACAACTATCGGCTCTATCACGTGGTCAACGGGCGGCGAGTTCAGTTTGCCGGCGCCAACTTCAAAGTCGCGCCCGGTGAATGGCACGAGTTGCGAGTCGAATGCGCGGGTAATCACATCGCTTGCTTCTATGACGGCGAAAAGAAGATCGACGCGACGGATGACACTTTCAAAGACGCAGGCAAGGTCGGCGCGTGGACCAAGGCCGACTCGGTGACTTACTTTGACGACCTTCGGGTCAAAGCGAAGTGAACTCGCTGGGAGATAAGCAATGAAGTGGATTACTCGAGAACACGTGAAAGTGGATCGTGTGGCGTGTCCCTGGCTAATCAAAAAGTTCGTAGATCCCGGCGCCGAGTTTCTGTTCGTGGCCGCGGACAAGGTTGCGGAGATCGCGGAACGAGAAGGAGCGATTCCTTTCGATATCCCCGGAGTAGAGCTTGGTCACCACGACGGCAAATCGAGCTTTGAAGCGATCGTTGCGAAGTATCAAATCGACGATCCTGCAATCCACCTGCTTGCACAGATCGTCCACGGAGCTGACGTCAAGCAGGATCTTTACGGCCGGCCAGAAGCGCCGGGACTGAAAGCGATCGCTGAAGGCTTCGGATATCTCGGGTTAAGAGACGACCACGAGATTCTGCAAAAAGAATTCGTCGTTTACGACGCTCTATTCTCCTATTGCCGGCGGCTGGCATCGGTATGAGCGAATCGAACATCGAGAAAGCGAGTCGCGAAAATTCATCCGAGCAGGAAGAAGAAAACGCGGTCGCATCACCCACCTGGAGACAAGTCTTTCTCTACTTCCTGATGCTCGGCTTCATAAACATAGGCGGCCCCGTCGCTCAAATCTCGATGATGTTCAATCACATGGTCGAGCGGCGCAATTGGCTTTCGAAGGACCGATTCCTGAAGATCATGGCCTTCTGTCACATGCTGCCCGGACCCGAAGCGTTGCAACTTGCAATCTATGTCGGCTATGTAAAACGAGGGTTGCTCGCGGGAATTCTTGCGGGGCTCACCTTCATCATTCCCGGCGCGCTGGTAATGATCGGTCTGAGTTGGCTGTACGTGACCTACGGCTCGCTGCCCCAGGTCAATGATGCGCTGTACATCCTGAAACCCGCGGTGCTCGGGATCATTGCCGCCGGGATCATCAAGCTCGGACGAGCCGCGATAAGGAACTATGTACTGGCGGCGCTGTTGGCCGGCTCATTTCTCGCGATGCGATTTGCCGGAGTAAATTTTCTGCTGATTCTGTTGGTAGCCGGCATCCTTAACTTGATCATTGAAGAAGGTCTGCCCCGCCTCGGTGGAGAGATGAGGACAACGCCCGCGGTCTTTGCGTTGCTGACTGGTTTCTCTCTTGCCGATTCTCGCGCGATCCAGATCGCGTGGCTTCTGTTCAAGACGGGATTATTCAGCTTCGGCGGTGCGTACGCGTCCCTCGTATTCATACAGCGCGGCGCGGTCGATCAGTATCACTGGCTGACTGGCGGTCAGTTACTGGACGGCGTTGCCCTGAGTGTCGCCACTCCTGGGCCTTTCATGCTCTTCGGCACGTTTGTAGGCTACATCGCCGGAGGCGTTGTTGGAGCTGCTCTCGCGACATTCTTTGTTTTTCTTCCGTCGTTCGTGTTTGTTCTGGCCGGCGCTCAGTATGTCGAGCAGCTTCGTCACAACCGCCCGGTTCAGTCGTTCCTTTCGGGCGTCAGCGCCGCAGTGGTTGGCGTGATCCTGGTTGTGTCGCTCGATCTGGCGCCCGAAGCACTGGCAAGCTTGCCCATGATACTGATGGCCGTAGTGGCGTTTTTAATTATCGTGCTACTGAAGGCGGACGTTGCCTTTGTCGCAGTGGGAGCGATGATCGCGGGCGTTGTTTACGCCGCGGTACGTGCGATATCCGGTTGATCATTTAGAGGAGAGACTATGCATTCTTTGAAGCCCTGGCTCGCTACGTCGCTTGTTGGGCTTGCCCTTCTGATCGCATGTCACGCTCACACGAGCGAAGACGCCGCATTTTCTCCACCGGAGAGGAATGAGAGTGCCGCGGCTCTGGCATCAAAGTCGGTCAAGTTCGCCGGCACGATTCATATGCCGGGTAGTGGCGGGTTCACCGACTACATGGTTGTCTCTTCGGAGGCACACAGGCTGTATGCCGGCTACCGAACCGAGAACAAACTCTTCGTCGTCGATACCGGGAACGACAAAGTCGTCGCATCGATCGCCGGTCTTTCCAGGGTCTGCAGTGTGGCCCTCGTGCCAGAGCTCAAACTCGGCTTCACAAGTAACCGAGGAGACGATACGGTCGGCGTCATCGACCTGACTACAGACAAACTGCTGCGGAAGATTCCTGGCGGTCACGGACCGGACGCGATCATTTACAACTCTTATTCGAAAGTCGTGTGCGTGTCGAATCACGAAGGCCGCGGAATAACCCTGATTGATCCCTCCACGGAAAAGAGTGTTTCGATTCCTCTTGGCGGACTCGTCGAATACGTTCAAGCCGATCCGAACACCGGGATCATCTACCAGAATCTCGAGGACACGAGCCAAATAGCAGTGATCGATCCCAAGACAAACAAAGTTATCGCACGGTACAAAACGGCGCCGGGCGCTGAGCCAACAGGGCTGGCCCTGGACGCGAAACACCACAGATTGTTCGCGGCTTGCGGGAACGAGAAACTAGTGGTCCTGGACGCCGACACCGGCAAGTTGATCGCTACGATTCCCATCGGCGCGGGCGTTGACTTCGCGGGATACGACCCGGCGTTGCAACGTATCTACACCGCTAACGGCGAGTCGGGCACGATGACCGTGATACACCAGGATTCACCGGACCAGTACACCGTTATCGAAAACGTGCCTACACACCGCGGCGGCCACGCTCTTGCGATCGACCTTGCGACTCATCGCATCTACGTCACCTATGGAGGAAGCGAGATTGCCGTTTACGATGCCGTCACACCCTAGTTGGATTAGCATGCATCTGCGTTCGGTCTCAGCATTCGCAATCGAGTTATGAAACGATCGCTTACGATTCTCATCGGCGTCTGCGCATTCCTTCAATTCGACGCTCGCTTTATGTTCGCTTCGAGCGCATTCGCGCAGGAAACCAAACGTTTTGAGGCCACGCGGATCACATCGCACATCTTTGTTGACGGAATTCTCCACGAATCCGCATGGGCCGCGGCCGCCCCGATTGGTGAGATCCTTCAACGCGAACCAAAGCCCGGCGAAAAGGCAACCGAGCAAACCGAAGTAAGAATATTGTACGACGCCGAGAATCTGTACATCGGTGTTGTTTGCTACGATTCGGAGCCCTCGCGAATAGTCGCGACACAAATGGCGCGTGACGCCGATCTTTCAGTCGACGATCGCGTAGAGATTCTGATCGACTCGTTTCACGATCGCCGTAACGCGTTCTACTTTTCAACCAACCCGCTCGGCGCGCTCGTTGACGGACTGCTCATCGAAAACGGCACTCTCAACCGCGACTGGAACGCGATCTGGATCGTTCGCACGCACAAGTTCGATAGAGGCTGGAGCGCGGAGTTTGAGATACCATTCAAGAGCATCGGATTTAAGCATGGCGATGGCGTATGGGGGTTCAACTTCTCGCGGACCATAAAACGAAAGATTGAAGAGGACCGATGGGCCTCACCTCGACTCGATGTGAAATTCTTTCAGGTCTCGGAAGCCGGCGAGATCACAGGCTTCGATCAGATCGATCAAGGCCGCGGACTGGACATTCGCCCGTTCATATCGAGCAGGGCCCTCCACAACGCCGATGCGGGCAACGACTTCAGCGCTAAGGCCGGAGTCGACATCTTTTACAACATCACTCCAAGTCTGAAGTGGACGACCACAATCAACACCGACTTCGCCGAAACCGAGGTCGATAACCGCCAGATCAACCTGACTCGCTTCCCTCTGTTTTTTCCTGAGAAGCGCGCATTCTTTCTGGAGAACGCGGGCGTGTTTTCGTTTTCAAACACGAGTCCCGAAATAATTCCGTTCTTCAGCCGAAGGATCGGCTTGCTCGAGGGCAATGAGGTTCCGCTTAGAGCGGGCACGAAGCTCACCGGCAAGGCTGGGCCGTACAGCATCGGTGTCCTCGCCGTGCGAACCGGTGAAACAGATTTCGAAGACGGCACAAGGATAGACGCGAAGAATCTCTTTGTCGCGCGCGTTAAGCGAGACTTCTTCAAGCAGTCTTACATCGGCGGAATCTATACGGACGGCAATCCCGCAAGCCCGGCTTCGAGCAGGACGTTCGGCGCGGATCTTCACTTGTTCACTTCGCGATTCCTGGGCAAGGACCAGAACTTCGGAGTCGACGCATTCGGATTGAAGAGTTCGACCGAAGGCGTCTCAGGCAAGGACGCATCATACGGGGTCAGCGCGCGGTATCCGAATGATCTGTTGGGTCTGGGAATCGATTGGTGGCACATCGGACGAAACTTCTCGCCTGCTCTTGGATTCGTGCCGCGCGCGGGCGTCAACAAGCTTGCGATAGCCGCCGAATTCGATCCGCGCCCGAAAAACTTCCTCAACGTAAGACAGATGTTTCACGAATTCTTCTTCACGCGATTCACACGGCTGGATAAAGGCAGGACCGAAAGCTGGCGATTGTTCACCGCGCCGATCAATTACTCGCTCAACTCAGGAGAGCACGTCGAGTTTAACTACGCGCCGCAGTTCGAGAGATTGTTTGAGCCGTTCGAAATCGCGAAGGGCGTCGTGTTGCCCCCGGGCGATTATCGCTTCACGCGATGGAGATTCGAAATCAACACGGCATCGAAGCGCCGGTGGAAATTCGACAATCAGTGGTATTTTGGCTCCTACTGGTCCGGTCATGCCGACCAGCTCACAACTTCGTTCCAGTACAAGTTCGTTCCGCACCTTCTCGTGAGCCTGGGAATGGAGCAGACGTTCGCCCGGCTCAAGGAAGGAAACTTCGTCGCGCGCATCTTCAGTTTTCGCGGAGACTATTCCGTTTCGCCGTTTCTTGGGTTCTTCAATCTGGTCGAGTTCGACAACGAATCGAAGAAGCTCGGGTGGCAGAGCCGGGTGCGCTGGATACTGAGGCCCGGAAACGAGGTCTTCATCGTGTTCAACCAAGGCTGGCTTCAGGACGAGCGCGGCGGCTTTCACTTTCGCCCGTCCGATACGCGGCTCGCGGGAAAGATGCAATACACATTTCGGTTCTGATCCAATTCTTATGTCAGATCAACCCAGGAGCAGTGAAGGCCCAGGATGGAAAGGGATTCGCGAAGCGCTCGCACTCGAGCGAAATGTCGCGGCCGCTTCCGCCGCGATGTTTCTACTCGGGTTTGGAGAAGAGCTTTGGAAAAAGTTTCTTCCAAAATATCTCGAATCGCTTGGGGCCGGAACCGCGGTCATCGGTTTATTCGGGACACTGAAAGATTTCCTCGACGCGATCTATCAATACCCGGGCGGATGGCTCGCGGATCGAGTCGGTCGCCGCCGCGCATTCTTCGCGTTCATCGCAATCGCGTCAACAGGCTACTTGATTTACCTGCTCGCGCCGTCGTGGCCGTTTGTGTTTTTGGGGCTGGTGTTCGCGATGGGATGGGCGAGCATGGCTTCACCGGCAATCTTTTCGGTGGTCGGCGACGCGCTGCCGAAGAACAAACGCGCGATGGGGTTCACATTTCAATCCCTGATTAAGCGTGTGCCGATGGCTGTCGCTCCAATAATTGGAGGCGCAATGATCGCGGCGTTCGGAATCAGGTCCGGCGTGAGAAAAGGTCTGATCATAACGCTCATTCTGGCAGCGATTACCTTTCTGATAGTTCGAATCATCAACATCCCGATTGTCCCGGGAGAACCCGCGAACATCCGAGGCGTTTGGCGAAGCTTTCACGGCGCGCTCAAGCGATTGCTGATCTCGGACATAATCATCCGAATGTGCGAAGGCCTGCCCGACGTGCTGATTATTCTCTACGTCACGAACATCCTCGCGGTTAGCGTCGCCCAATACGGGGTGCTGGTTGCGATCCAACTGGGCACATCGATCGTGGTTTACTATCCGGCCGCGAAGTTGGCGGACAGGTTCGGACGAAAGCCTTTCGTGATCGCGACGTTTGTTTGCTTTGCGCTGTTTCCCGTTGCCATCGTGATGTCTTCGGGGTTTGCGTCACTTGTCGGCGCGTTTGTGATTGGCGGGTTGAGAGAAATCGGTGAGCCGTCACGCAAAGCGATGATCGTGGATTTCGCCGAGCCTCATCTTCGAGCGAGAACCGTCGGGCTTTATTATCTGATTCGGAGTTTGTCGATCTCGCCCGCGGCGGCAATCGGAGGACTGCTGTGGAAGCTCGCGCCTCAAACTCCTTTCGTGATTGCAGGAGTCGTCGGGATCATTGGCACGGTCGTGTTCGCACTGACGGTCGAGGAGCGGTTCGCAAGCTAGTAGCGACGATCGTCGCGTTGAGTGCATAATGACACTCGCCAGAAAAGACAAAATTATGCAAACGGTCACCGACCCACCCAGTTCAACAGGTAAACCATTCGTAGGCCATCTCATCGATTTCAGACGCGACCCCCTCACGTTCCTCGACGCTCTTGCAAAGCGTGGCGATGTTGTTCGTTTCAAGATGGGCCCGCAGCAAATCTATCTGCTCAATCATCCTGACTACATCCGGGATGTGCTTGTCACCAACAATCGAAATTTCGTAAAGAGCCGGGGACTGGAGATGGCAAAGAAGTTTCTCGGCGAATCGCTGCTCACCAGCGAAGGTGATTTTCACCGGCGCCAGCGACGGCTTGCGCAGCCGGCATTTCATCGCCAGCGAATAACCGCCTACGCCGCGGTAATGACCGAATACGCGGTAAAGACTCGCCAGTGCTGGCACGCAGACGAGACGCTCGACATCTCTCAAGAGATGATGAGGTTGACGCTGGGAATCGTCGGCAAGACTCTGTTCGACGCGGACGTTGAATCAGAGGCGTCCGAGATCGGAGCGGCGCTGACTCAGGTGATGCAGTTGTTCGAGCGCATCACGAATCCGCTGGCCGCGCTTCTCGATAAGCTTCCGCTGCCGAGCAACCTGCGATGGCTCAAAGCAAAGCAGCGGCTTGATTCGACTATATATCGAATCATCAACGAGCATCGCGCTTCGGGTGTCGATCGCGGCGACTTGCTGTCGATGCTCCTGATGGCGCAGGACGAAGAAGGCGACGGCGGGAGCATGACCGATGCGCAGGTGCGCGATGAAGCGATGACGCTCTTTGTCGCGGGACACGAAACAACCGCCAACGCGCTTACGTGGACGTGGTACTTGCTCTCTCAACATCCGGATGTCGAAGCGAAGTTGCACGATGAAATAGACGAAGTGTTGGCGGGCGCGATTCCGACCGCGGATGACGTTGCGAAGCTTCGCTACACCGAGATGGTGCTCGCCGAATCGATGAGACTCTATCCGCCGGCGTGGACAATGGGACGGCGTGCGCTGAGCGACTATCGAGTCGGCGGCTTCGTAATTCCCGCGAATTCGATCGTGCTGATGAGCCCATGGGTCATGCATCACGACGCTAGATTTTTTCCTGAGCCCTTCGAGTTTGACCCCGAGCGCTGGACACCGGATGCGCGCGAGTCTCGGCCGAAGTTTTCCTATTTCCCGTTTGGCGGCGGGCCTCGCGTGTGCATAGGCGAGCAGTTCGCCTGGATGGAAGGAGTGCTGTTGATCGCGACAATCGCGCAGCAGTGGAAGATGCGACTCGAGCCCGGACAGGTAGTCGAGCCAAAACCGATGATCACATTGCGGCCAAAATACGGGATGCGAATGATTGTTGAATCGCGCGAGTCTTCTCACGAAGAGAACGCGAATAATCGCGAGACCGTCGAAGTACTTGTCTGAATTGCAGGCGGCCCAAACTCTGTATTGTCAGTTCTAGACCTGACTGAGAACCCATCAGTCTTTCAAGAGGACTCCCTATGACTCGATACTTGAAGGTGCTGCTTCTCGTCTTCGTCGCGGTATGGGTGTGGGCCGCGATCAATCCGTCATATCGTCACGACTGGTTGCTTGAAAACTATCTTGTATACATCTTCGTTCCGATCATCATCGTGACCGGCAGGTATTTCAAACTGTCAGATGTCTCGTACACGCTGATCACGATGTTCATGATTCTCCACGTGATCGGCTCACACTACACTTACGCCGAAGTTCCGTTTGGCGACACGTTGCAGCAATGGCTTGGCGCGAGCCGAAACATGTACGACCGGCTCGTGCACTTCTCGTTTGGCTTCCTGTTGGCGTATCCGATTCGCGAAATCTTTCTGCGGGTGACGCGCGTGAAAGGTTTCTGGGGCTACTATCTTCCGTTCGATGTGACGCTGGCGTTCTCGGCGGTCTACGAAATAATCGAGTGGCTGGCGGCGGCCAGTGTCGATCCGGCGGCGGGCCTGGCATTCCTTGGGTCGCAAGGCGATGTGTGGGACGCGCAAAAAGACATGACGATGGCGGGGATCGGCGCGTTGCTGGCGATGATTGTCATCGCGGTGATCAACATGAGGTATCAGGCGGGGTTTTGGCAGGAGATGAAAGCGAGCTTCAAAATCAATGCGGGCGATTCCCCGCTTGGTGAGCAAAGATTGAAAGAGATGCGCACGGCCGTCAAGCACTAAGCACCGATTCAGTGATGGCCTACCTGGCCTAAGCCCCATCCGTGGCGGGCAAGATGAGCTGTTGCCCCAGGGTCTGTAACTCCGAGAGATACCGTTCAGGATCAGGAGCAGGCTCGGTCCACAGCACCTCTTTCCAATCCTCGCGTGTTCCACCGCAAAGCCTTCGAGCCAGGTCGAGAGGGTAGATGCCAGTCGATTTACTTTGCGCGCCGGTTATCGCATCACCGATCGACAGACCGAGTTTCGTGCAGAGTCCCCAGACATCGGCAAGATCACGGGACTCTTCTCGCCCAATGAGAGCAGTGAGTTTATTTGCCAGAATGTTTTCGGCGCTGTCCAGCCGTCCGAGAACCAAGTGATCGCGAACATCGCCAACTCGCGAGCTTACGTCGTTGATCATTTCTACTTTGAGCGTGAGTTCATCTCGCGTCAGCACTGCGCGCACAAAATACTCCTCTCTCAATATCACTTCCGTTTTCCAGTCCCCGAGCCGCCAGAACGTATCCACAACGCGGTTGGACCATTCGCCGAAATGACTATCGAAGTTAACAAACAGGTCCAGATCGTCGGAGAAGCGGTGGTTGAGATAGCCGCGTGATAGTGCGGTTACACCTGTCAGATAGAAGCCAGTCTGTGCCTCTTTCACCAGACGAAGAACGTCATCCTGGAGGGGATAGAGGGCTTTGAAGTAGAAGGAGCTATCGGCCATCGCTCAGCAGCTCCGGGTGATGCTTTGGCAGCCACTCGACCAGAAAATCGATCGCGCGCCGTTGTTGCTCGGACCGAATACGCGAGCGCCACCCCGCCCATTCGTTAACGAGCGCGCGGAACCCAATGAGCCGAACCATCTCCTGATATGGAGCCCACTCTATTACGCGAACCGCCGCCCAGTCTCGATCGAGACGTCCGCGCTTGCGCCGGCCCGCCAGGATGTCATCGAACTCATCCCGAGCGAGATCGTAGTCCCACACGTACTTGGCTCGACCCTTCACGTTGTTGGCTCACCTCGGAGTCGCATTATATCGCAGGGCAAACCGATTCGCAGTTATGAATCGGGCGCGCATTCGCAATTTACCCAAACAACCCATTCACGTAAGCCTCAGGCGAAAACTCGATCAGATCATTCATCTGCTCTCCGACGCCGACATACCGAATCGGAATCCCCAACTCCTTCGCTATCGCAATAACGATCCCACCCTTTGCCGTGCCATCGAGCTTTGTCAAAACCAGACCCGTGACCGGAACAGCTTTGGTAAACTGGCGAGCTTGCTCAAGTCCGTTCTGGCCGGTTACCGCGTCCATGATAAGCAACACCTCGTGAGGCGCGCCTTCGACCTCGCGGCCCGCGACGCGGCGCATCTTCTCGAGTTCCTGCATCAGGTTTGTCTTTGTATGCAGTCGCCCAGCGGTATCGATGATCAAAACATCCGCGTTGCGAGCCTTCGCCGCGCGAATCGAATCGAACAACACCGCTGATGGATCAGTGCCGGGCTTCTGTTGAATCAGCGGGACGCCTGAGCGCTCGGCCCAGATCGCGAGCTGATCGTTCGCCGCCGCGCGAAAGGTGTCGGCGGCGCAGATCAATACTTCGTTGCCTTCGCTCTTGATGCGATGCGCGAGTTTGCCAATCGTCGTTGTCTTACCCACGCCGTTCACGCCGACGATCATCAGAATGTAAGGCCGAATGTCGGGGGCGATTTCAGTTTCCGATGCAACGGTTCCCTGCCGGCGATTGCGCTCAGCCGCGTCGAGGATTTCGGTCAACTCGGATTTGATGAGCCGCTTCAGCTCATCGACGTCGCTCAGTTGTTTGCGATTGACTTGCTGCCGCGCCTTCTCGATTATCGAAAGCGAAGTCTGCGCTCCGATATCCGCGCCGATCAGCGCTTCTTCAAGTTCATCAAGCACGGTTTGGTCGATCTCGCGGCGGCCGCCCAACACCGAATCGATTCGCTCGGCAAGGCTCTCGCGCGTCGATGCGACGGCTTCGGCGAACTTCTCGTAGAACTCGGGCTCCGGGCCTTCGTCGCGCTTCGCCGCGATTGCTTCTTCCTCCGGGGTGGCCGCGCGATTGAGTCCGAGCGATATGAATTCGGGTTCTTTCTTACGTTTCCAGAATGCCATGTTTGATTATGCCTCGATGCAATTATGAGGGAATCCGGTTGATGGTCAAAGCCGGGACGTTGGTGGCTTCAGTAAAAGCGCATGGGGGCAACCGCGCAGCCGTGCGTCTTGCTAATTTTGAACCTGTTTATAACAGGTGGGCGCCCAAGCCGCTGGCATTTGACATCCCCGATCAATGTGGGGCATCGCGCCTGCCAGCATTTCAAGCTCCCTTTTCGTTAGCGTTGGTAAAAAATTAGCAAGTCAACCACTAACTTTGCAGAAGCCCCCAGCCTGCGGCGATACTACACCGCTGTTTCACGAAGGGTCAAGAAAGTGACGGGAGACCGGAGACAGGAGACCGATGACCGATGACCGATGACCGGACGAAACGTACGACCGGCGTTAGCTTCTCGGTCGCCGCTCCCCGGTCCTCGGTCTTTCCGTCTCGGTCACCGGTCCTCGGTCTTTCCGTCTCGGTCCCCGGTCCTCGGTCTTTCCGTCTCGGTCCCCGGTCAGCCGTCCTCGGTCTTTCTCACCACGGCATCTTCAATCGAGCGATGTCCTTCATCTGGACGAGATGATTCAGGTCGTTGCCTTTGATCTGCCGAATCAACAGTTGCTCAACAGTCATCGGCCCGTCGGTTTCGTGGATGCCCGAGCGCGACCAGGCTTCAACGGGCGCGCTCGCAAGAGTTTGAATGGTTTCCCATCTCAATCGCTTGAATTCTTCGAGCGCCGCTTTGGAGTTTTGATTTATGTAATCGGTTTCCGCGGCTATTCGATCCTGATCTACATTAGGAAGCTTCGGATTGTCTTCGCTCAGGATTCTCTGGTAACGAGCCAGGTAAGCCAGCCGTTCCATATCGCGAAGGTGACACATGATTTCTTTTATCGACCACTTGTTTGGAATCGGCCGCCACCTCAGCGTTTCTTCGTCGAGATCCTTGAGCAAATCGTCCAGCTCATTAGGCAGCGATCTTAGATTGCACAACAGCCGATCTTTGTCTCTCTGATCCATCACCTCTCCTCTATTCGACTGAGTCATTTCGAATTATCGCGACAGCTTTGACTATAACAATCAACGCGACGCGGCTTCAACGAAGCCATGCCAAAGCAAGCAGAAAATGCTAGATTAACTAACTAATCAAAGCGACTGGAGATCCGACAATGAAGTTCTCGACCAAGGCGATTCACGCCGGGCAGGAGCCCGATCCAACGACGGGCGCGGTAACCGTTCCGATCTACCAAACTTCAACTTATGCCCAGGAAGGACTGGGCAAACACAAAGGCTTTGAGTACGCGCGGACTCAGAACCCGACGCGTTCTGCACTCGAACAGAACCTTGCTGCGCTCGAAGGCGGAAAAACCTGCTTCGCTTTTGCGTCGGGGATGGCGGCGACCAATGCGGTTATGACCCTGCTCCAGGCAGGCGATCACGTCATCGTAAGCGATAACACCTACGGCGGAACGTTCCGTTTGTTTGACAAGGTTCTGAGGAAATTCGGCGTCGAGTTCAGCTACGTCGATGCGCGCGAACCTCAGAATGTCGAGGAAGCAACCAGAGCCGAGACTCGGATGGTTTTCGTGGAAACTCCGACAAATCCGGTAATGTCGCTGGTCGATATTCGAGCGGTGTCTGAGATAACCCGGCGGCGCGGACTCAGGCTGGTCGTGGACAACACTTTCATGAGCCCATACTTTCAGCGGCCACTCGAATTGGGCGCGGACATAGTGGTGCACTCGACCACCAAGTATCTGAACGGTCACAGCGACAGCGTCGGCGGCGCGGTGATCCTCAACGACGAGGAAGACATTCGCGCGCTGGCATTCATACAGAATGCGGCGGGCGCGATTATCTCGCCTATGGATGCGTGGTTGGTGATGCGCGGAACCAAGACGCTTGCGGTGCGAATGAGACAGCACGACGAGAACGGCCGCATCGTCGCGCAGTTTCTTTCGGAGCATCCGAGCGTACAAAAGGTTTACTACCCGGGTTTGAAGTCACATCCGCAACATGAACTCGCGACGCGGCAGATGTCGGGGTTCGGGGGAATGATTTCGTTCGAGACCGGCTCGCTCGAGAATGCGAAACGAGTGCTAGAAGCTGTGCGCGTCTGCACACTGGGGGAGTCGCTTGGAGGAGTCGAATCGCTGATCTCGCATCCGGCTACGATGACGCATGCGTCGGTTCCCGAGACGGAGCGCGCTCGTTTAGGAATCACCGATGGATTGGTTCGCGTGTCGGTGGGAATCGAAGACGTTGAAGACATAATAGCGGACCTGGATCAGGCGCTGAGTACGATTGCGTGAATGCAATGGAGTTCAGGCTTTAGCCTGCGCGGTGATTTATGATTAGTAGATTTGGAAGAGCAGGCTAAAGTCTGAACTCGATGCGTCAAATGTCTGTGTCCTTGCATTGAGACGATTCGTTACAGCGGATTTGCGATTAAGCTGGAGATCAATCATAATCACGCAAACCCGAAGCGGCATTGTCCGACATTGCACGTGGGTTTTTGCTGGCTGCGTCGTTTGAATAGGCCCTCCAAACTGTCTATGGCTGAAGAGATCGGATTCAACATTTCGGTATACGCGAAGAGCGACGTGGGCTCCGTGCGCCCCGGGAACGAGGACAACTTCCTGGTTCTGAATCTTTCGACCGCCGACACATGGAAACCCGGACCCGGGGAAATGGCGGCGCCGGGGAATCTGACGCGCTTCAACCAGAGTCACTACGGATCGCTTGTGGCGGTCACCGATGGAATGGGTGGAGCGTTGGCGGGTGAAGTCGCAAGCCGGCTCGCGGTCGAATGCGTGCGGGATCGCATGCTCGAGCTCCAGGCAAGCCCGGCTTATTCCAGATTTCCGTTTCACGAGCGGCTGCGTTTGTCGATCGAGCTTGCCAATCTTTACATCTATCAGATGAGCCTCAAGCGCGCCGAGTATTCAGGGATGGGCGCCACGTTTACGGCGCTTGGTCTGTGGGGCGCTTCCGCTTTCTTTGGGCAGGTCGGAGACAGCCGTGCATACATGATTCGCGGCGATGCGATTGAACAAATAACTCGCGATCAATCACTGGTCGGGCAACTCGTGGAAGCTGGTCACATAACTGCCGAAGAGGCCGAGCGCCACAGTTATAGAAACGTGATACTTCAGGCGCTGGGCGCATCGCCCAACATCAACGTCGTCATCGATCGATTGACACTATGCGATAACGACACCGTCGTATTGTGCAGCGATGGTCTGTCAAACAAGGTGCGCCCCGATGAGATCAAGACCGTGCTTTCTGAAACTGATTCATTCGAGAACGCGTGCGACGATTTGATTCGAATGGCGAACGAGCGCGGCGGCGAAGACAACATCACGGTGATGATCGCTCGCGTGAGTGGCGGCCGCCTGGGTCAGCAGGAACATGCGCCTGATCAGCGAACCACGCTGCCCCTAGCCGATGAGTCGAGTGTGGAAAGATTCGGAGCAGAAACGATCGACCGCGATCCGGAGTTGCCCTTTCACGTGGATCACAACCTGGTGGACGACGAAGAAACAACGATCCCACCCGAAGAAACCACGCTTTCACCCGGTGACAAACCGGAAGAACACTGATCGCACCTGTCAGCGGCCCGTCACAGAATCGGCCGTCCCGTAGTACACCCGCTTGTAAGACAACACAATCGGAGTATTCGTCTGAGCCTTTACCGATGGAGGTCCGGTCGGACCACCGCTGTCAACTGCGTAGCCTGGATAGAATGGCGGCGACTGTCCTTGATCGTAACGCGGGTCCCATTTGCCTTTGTACATGTAACCGTGAAACTTGCCGTCGTATACACCGAGGTTGTCGTAGTTGGTCGACTGCATTCCCCCAACGAGATTGAAGTTGCCGCGGTAAGGCCTGCCGGAATAATTCAACACGTCGGATCGAATTCGTCCTCCAAACGGCCGGCCGTTCGGTCCCATGATCGGATTTCCGTCGTCGCCCTTCAGCTCGAACGCCGCCATCGAAGCGTGCACGGTAAGGTTGTCGGGCGCGGTTCCGTCTCCCGGGATAAAGATGTTGCCGCCCGAAGCGAAAATTCCGAGCACGTTTTTCGCATCAGGGTTGATGGGATTGCCAGCCGGATCCACCACTGGAGTTTCATAGGTCAAATCGCCCGTGAGCGTGACGCTTCCACCCTGTATCGGATGTCTTGCATCGCCAGTCGCATAACCACCGGCTGTAACCGTAACCGCAAAGTTGGAATCGATCGCGGGTATCGGCTGCCCGTCGCCATCGCGGCCGGGCCCGTGAAACGAATTCACATCGCCGTGAACAAAGAGCGATGCCGCCGAACGATTTCCCTTCTCCACAATCGAACGGTCCTTGGGGACGCCTCGCAGCGTTCGCGTGCCGTTGCCTGCATCAACGGTAGTCGTCCCCGCATCGATGTCGATCACAATCGTCGTCGTCTGTTTGCCCTGCGTGACTTTTATGATTTGGCGATTGCCGGAAGGGTCGGCCTTCAACACCAGTTCATCAACCTCACCCATTATGTAGAAGCCGCTTCCCGAAAAAGTCTCGCCGTCGGACGGAAGATAAACGCCCGGCGCCAGGGTCGGCGTCGGCGAGCTTGGATCCTTTGGCTCAGCTAACGCGGTCCCAAGATCACCTGCTGCTCGCAATGCGGAATGAAGCTCACCATCAGTCGGCGGGCCAGCCGACAGCGCGTAGCCTCCGTCGAGTACCGCTCGAGCCTGATCGAACGCGTTGCCAACCGGTGGAACCGGCGCGACTCCGCGGTCAAAGCCGGCTCGGAACTTTGGGGCGACCAGCACGCCGTCAATTATGTCCGAGTCCGCGTCGACCGGAGGCGGAGGAACACCGCCGGCGTGTCGATAGTAGCTGGCGGTCTGGTACACCTGCGTCACGTAGCCGCTGAATCCCGGCGGGTCCGATCCATCCGCCACTGTCCAGAACCCGAATCGCTCATTTGTATGCACGCGGCCTGCAAACCGGTCTCCAGGTCCGAGCCCCTGATAGACGAACGGCCCTTCGGGATTGTACGGATCGAAATGATCGAGGAACAACGCGAATTCAGAGAAGCTCCCTATGCGTATGCCGCCACCCGACGCTTTAACCAGCAGCTTGAAGTTGATCACACCTTCTTCGACGAGAGTGACGGCTCCGTTTAGCCCCGAGATGCCTTCGCCCACGGACTCCAGTTGATAGAATACGGAGTAAGGCTCGACCTGGCCGAGTTGCGGATAGAGCGGACTGATCAGCTTTATCCGGTTCCCCGAGTGAGAGGGATCAACATCACCGACGGGATACGGCATCTGAACTTCCTTGATTTTGATCTTCGTGCGATACGCCGCGTTGTTCGGGAAAGATTCGGTTTTGTTGAAGGCCTGCTCGGCGGCCTGGATAAAATCTTTGGGATTGAGAGTCGGTTGGCCCGGCGTCACACGCGGAGGGTCCGGCAACGACGCAGTTACAAACTTGTCGTTGCGAAGGAGGCGATGCAGATTATTGACTCCGGCCTCGGCGGCGTAGAAGCCGCTGGTCAGATTTTTGAAGTTCGAGGTTATGGACTTATCCGATAAGGAAGTAAAAGTCACCGCGAGCGCGAGCATCAACAGCAACGACATAATCAGCATTACGCCGATCAATGCCATTCCGCGTTCATCATCGGCCGCCCTCAATCGCCGCGCTACCCGATCGTTGTAACAAGTCCCTCTCTTCAGCATCGCATCTCCTCCCTGAGTTGCGTCTTGCCTCAACACCGCGGCTACTAGGGTCGCGGGTTCAATCGTTCACCGAGCTTCGGCTGCTTACCGATTCGTCGCGTTTCGTGCTTGTAGCCGAAATCATCGCCGGCGCCGCCCGGGCCGCCGCCATTGCGTCCGGAACCATATCCGCCGCCGCTTCCACCCGCGCCGTAGCCACCGGGACCGCCGCCCGCGCCGCCGCCGCCCGGGCCGTCGCCTCCGCTTCCGCCGCCGCCCGGCCCACCGCTTCCGCCCGGTCCGTCACCCGGCAGCCCTGGCGAGCCCGGTCCGCCTCCGCCAGGCGATGATCCAAAATCCCCACCCGGTACGAGCCGCGGACGAATCACGCTTGCGAGCGTGACCAAACGTTCGGCTTGCTGATCGCTTTTGATTTCTGTGCGCGCCGTCATCGTCACTTCGACGGCAGTGACTTTATAGAGCCGCGAGATGTTTTGTTGCTTGACCCACTGTCCCTCGACTTCTCCGTCTCGCACTTCAAGATATCTGAGTTGAAAGGCCACGACGTTGCGCGCGATTGGAACGGACGCGCCGTCGTTCACCGCAAGAGAAAAAGTCGGATGCTCGCGATCAGTCTTGCGATCGACGAAGTAGCGTTTGATCGAGGTGGGTCTGAGCGTGAACGCCCCGCCTTCATACGTTCCGCCAAACGGAACCTCGGGCTCGACTCCGCGGTGCTCGACCGGATCAAAGCTTATGCCGATCGCGCCCTCCGGAGTAACACGAGCTGACTTGACCTTGAGGAAATCGAACTGAAGCGAGCCGTCCGCGCGCGGCGCGCTGACGATGAATTCCTCGTTTGGCAGAAACGCGCCGGCGATTGAAAACAGATCGGCTCTGGAAGCTCCGTTTGGCAGGATCTCGACATACCGATCTACAACGGAGAAGTCCCTGGTCGACGCCGCGATCATAGGGAGCGCCGAGATTGGCATCTTCGAGTCGGTGTCCGAAGACACAATCGTGATCTCATCCGTCTTTCCTTCGGGACCGTTGTAGGAATAGATCGAGCGGAACCTGGAACCGAGGCCAAGAGCATTCTCTTTCGATTGCTGAATATCTCGCGTCAGGAAATCCATCAGCAGCCGCGCGTTCTGGTCCATTTCCGACACTCCCTGTTCGGTGCGAAAGATGGTCTGGCTCTTACTGAAAAGCATGACCACCGCCCCTATGATCACGGTGAACACCGCCATCGCGATCACCAGTTCGGCCATCGTGAACCCGCGCTGACCCGGCGACGTGCGGATCGTTTGTGACGTATGACACGAGGTTTCCAATATGGCTTGTGTCTTCATCGGTCCCTCTCTCCACATTCGATCGTCTTGTTGGCGACGGTTATTGGTTCGTCATCACGGTGTACAAATCGACCAGCTCGGGCATCTTGCCCGCAGGTGGATTCTCGCTTTTGACTCGAACAGCCATCGTGAGCCGCCGGTCGGCGGGATTCTCTTCGTTGCTCGACATAATGACCCAGCGGCGCGAATAGGTGACGCGATCATCCCCAAAGGGGTTTCCGCTGACTACGGTTCCGTCCGGGCGGCGCGTCTCGGCGGTACCGTTAGGATTGACCACGGTAATAGTTCCCTCGGGTTCAACGTCATCACGCCCGGCGATTATTATCCTGTCAAAGAAGTACGACCCGTCGCCCCCTGTTGCGTCATATTCAAGGCTGCCCGCGATCCACGCGTCATCCGAACCGTGTCCGGTCGGGTTGGAAGTCATTTTGGACGGATCGACGAGCCGCTGAAACGAGACCGCGCCGAGCTGCTCGAGCTTGTCCTGCGCGAATGTCGTCGCCGTGGTGAAGTTCCGCGAGCTGGCATTGGTCTTCATCGCAAGGCCAAACATTCCGGCTATGCTGACGAGACCAACCACTGTAACCAGCATCGCGATCACGGCTTCAATCATCGTGAACCCCGCCGCGTTCTGACTTCCAATTCTCGCGTTGCTATCGAGTGCGTTCATTGTTTGATCCTGTAAGTTCATCTGCCTGCATTCAGTTGACGTTTGCGCCGCTCATTGCGCGATCGTCGCGCACGGGACTGGACACGGTGACCTGTCCCGTCGGAGAGACGGTCACGAACAGGTAATAACCATCGGCGCTGTTGACTCGAATCGCCGGGCTCTCTTTTGGCATCGGCGTGATCACACCGCGTCCATCGAACGAGATTTGTTTGGGCGCTTCGGAATCGACAGTCACTCCTGAAGGCAGATTGACGCTTCCCTTGATGAGCGGGTCGGCCGCGCCGAGAGCGTCGTATTGCTCGATGTCGACTCGTTGCATCTCAGCGACAAACACTCCAGCCCGAGTGTTGTTCGAAGTCGCCAGGTAGCGCGCGCGTTGAAGCGCGGTGGCGATGTTGCGGCCTCCGACTCCAAGCCGGTACATCCGCATATAGGACACGACTTGCGGCACGACAAACGCGGCCACTATCGAGATGATCAGCATGACTATGGCGATCTCGATCATTGAGAATCCGCGTTGATCTCGCGTTCTTCTCCGCCTTCGGCTGTGCTTTGGTCGAAACATATGGTTACAAAATATGGCAGACACCGACTCACACTTCGCGGTACTGCCAGCCGGACGACTACCCGCGTCTCGGCATCCGTGCGCCTACATTGATGAGAAAGGCGAGTTATGGTCGGGGACCGCTGGGGGTGAAGAAAGAAGCCGTCGCTTCAACAGGCAATCAGTATTCCGCTGTCGTTGTCCGACGAGCTGCCGGTTTGTCGAAAGGGTTTCAACGCAGCCGGCCTCGACAAGCTGGCAGCTTGTCGGACCCTGAGCTTGGAGGTGCATCGCTAGATGCACACCTCCGTTTCATATAGACTAATCCAGGACGTAGATCTTCAACCTCGAGAGCTAATCCAATGGTGACACCGATAAGCGAGCGAGAGCACATTTCGACCGACAATCTCGATCTGCTTTTGGCAGTGTTGCCTTTGCCTGTCCGCGAGGCCCTGGACCGGGCAGGCCACGTCGAGACGCTGGTGGAAGTCGTGCTTGATCTGGGCCGTCAACCTGAAGCTCGCTATCCGGGACACGCCATCTATCTCGATGATTCAGCCGTGACGCACGACGATCTGCAATATGTCGCAAGCCGCGTCGGTCAGTTCACTCGCGACAATCGCGCGGGGATCGAGCGCACCCTTCATCGAATATCGGCGATGCGAAATCGCCTCGGTCAGATCGTCGGACTCACTTGCCGCGTGGGCCGCGCGATCTACGGAACCGTCGACATTATTCGCGACTTCGTCGAATCCGGAAAAAGCATTCTGCTGATGGGAAAACCCGGTGTTGGAAAAACTACTCTGCTGCGCGAGGCGGCCCGGGTGCTCGCCGACGATCTGGAAAAGCGCGTCATTGTAGTCGATACTTCAAACGAAATCGCGGGCGACGGCGACGTGCCTCATCCGGGTATCGGACGAGCCCGCCGCATGCAAGTACCCGAGCCCGAGCATCAACACGGTGTGATGATCGAAGCCGTCGAGAATCACATGCCCGAGGTGATCGTCATCGACGAGATCGGAACGGCCCAGGAAGCTCTTGCGGCGAGAACCATCGCCGAGCGAGGCGTTCAGCTTATCGCCACGGTTCACGGCAACACGCTCGAGAATCTGATGATCAATCCCACGCTCTCGGATCTTGTGGGCGGAATACAACCGGTGACGTTGTCGGACGAAGAAGCGCGGCGCCGCGGCACTCAAAAGACGGTGCTTGAGCGAAAGGCGCCTCCAACCTTCGACGTGTTGATTGAGATTCAGGACAAAGATCGCCTGGCAATTCATCGCGACGTGGCGGAGGCAGTCGATCTGATGTTGCGAGGGCTGCTGCCGGGAACCGAGATACGTGAGCGCGGAGCCGGCGGCGAAGTCGCAATCACGCAACCGCTCAACACCGAAGGCGCGTCCGCAAGTTTCGGTCGCGACGGCGCGCTGGGCAAGCGTGATCCTGATACCAGAGCGCGAAAAGGAAAGCTCCTGCGAGTCTATCCCTACGCCATAAGCCGCGAGCGGCTCGAACGCGCGATCGCCGACCTCGGGGTTTCGGCGACAGTCACAACCGATATTGCCGAAGCCGATGTATTGCTCACTTTGAAGTCGCACGCCAAGCGCCAGTCGCAGAAACTGCGAGAAGCGCGGGGTCACAATGTCGAAGTGCACACGCTCAGGAGCAACACGCTAACGCAAATGGAAAACTTCCTTCGCGAAGCTCTCGGAGTCGTTGCTCGCGGGGGAAATGAGGACACCGCAATGCAGGAGGTTGAAGACGCGGTTATAGAAGTAGTCGAGCGCCGCCGACCCGTCGAGCTGTCGCCGCAACCTCGGCACATCCGCCGAATGCAGCACATCTACATCGAACGCAGCGGTCTGCAATCCGAAAGCAAAGGTCAGGACCCGATGCGACGAATTGTCATCTATCCGTACTGATGTTGGTGGGTGTTACTTAACCGGCGTGAACGCGTCCCAATCGTAGGTGATCCCGAGAGCCAGACCCGTCTTCGGTGCGCGCTTTGATGTGCCGAAGATTCCCGCCGCGTACCAGCGAACACCAAGTGCGGTCACCTGGGCTCCGAAACGGGCCTCGGAAAAATCCTCCGTGCCAAGCGGCGCGCGCTTGCGAGTCGAATGAAAGCCGTTAACTTCACCGACGATGTTCAGTCGATCTGTCGCGGTGTAGATCCCGGCGAGTCCGTACATCAAAACATCGTTCTGAGAATTCGCATCAAGCGGCGAGGTCAGTATTCCAAGCCCGAGGTTTCCGAATACGTCCAGCTTCTGACCAAAGTGTTTTCCGGCCGTAACGACGCCGAAAAAGTTTGTCGTGTTGTTGCCGATGCCGCGAGCCTGGTTCGAATTTGGCAACTCGACACCGAAGCGAAACCCGAGCGCGGGCGTGATCCGGGACTCATTGCGCAGCTTGATCTTCATCCAGAACTTTGCGTCTCCGACGTCATTCGTGTCGGATTCGTTCGCGCCGAGCTTCAGATTGATGGGCGAGGGTGTTCGGCTCGTGACGGAGAGAAAGTTCTGTGCGGTCCACTCGATCTGGAACTCCACGTTCGGCGCCAGCCCAAAGCTCATGCGCATATCGGCAAGCTTCGTGACATCGCCGCGCAGACCCGAAAGCGGAAATCGCTGGTCCTGAAGAAACTCAAAGCCCGTTTCGAATCTTATGACGCCGGGTTTGATAATGTCGACGTCTTCAGTGACTAGTGGCCGTTGCTGCGCTGGTGCGAAAACAGCCAGCGCGACAAGCAACATTGTGGCCCTGATCAAGTTCCGTCTGAACGAAGTCACATTCTCTCCCGTCGTCGATTGATCGCGATTCTAAGGTCGCTATCCGCGCTTGTCAATTACCACAGCTTATTGCTGTGTTACATTCTCGCAAGCCTTGCCTTCACGGCGGCGCTCTCGGGGGCGTCCGGAGCGAGCTCGAGGAATCTCTGATACTCTGCCCGGGCGTCATCCGTTTGACCCAACCGATCATAGGTCTGGCCGAGCTTGAGATGAATCTGAGAAAACTTCTCGGGGACGTTGCTTCTTGCTTTTTCGAACATCGCCCTCGCTTCCTGATAGCGCGCTTGTTCCAGGTAGAATTGGCCGGCGTGGAACCAACCGGTCGCGCGCGGCCATATCTCAATAGACTTTAGCAGTTGATGTTCCTCGACTTCGAGATTCCTGGTCTGCCCGTAAAGCAAAGCGAGGTTCAGATGAAGAGTCGCAAGCTTGAATTTGGTGACCGGTGTTTGCGGAACGCTTGCGATTCCTCGCTCGATATACTCGATGGATTGGTCCAGTTTTCCTCTCTGGTGAGCGAAGAAGCTCAACAGCAAATAAGGGCTCGGATTCTCAGGCGCCAATTCAAGAGCCTTCTGGACGTGCTCTTCACCGTCGCGGACACGGCCGGAGTCAAAATAAATTCGACCGAGCGACAGATGGGCTTCCGCCGACCCCGGATCGGTATCGACACAATTCGCAAAGATCGTCTCACCATCCTTCCACATCCTGTTCTGTCTGACGTTGGCGGCGCCGAAAACGATTATCAGCACAATGGCAACCGTGGCTGATAGTTTCAGGCCCCAACGATCGTTCAGCTTATCAATCATCAGCGCGGCGGCCAGGCAAAACCCGATTGACGGTATGTAAAGGTATCTGTCCTGAATCAGGTATTCGCGATCGAATTGACGCATCGCAAGAAGCGCGGGCGAAAGCACCAGAATGAACCACACCGCGCCAAACCACATCATTCGCGACCGCGCGTACACGAGCGCCGCAATCACAAGGCAGACACCAACAAGCGGAAGCAAAAACTCCCTCGTTGCCATCGAGGTCACGAACTCGGTGTAATGCTGATAGCTCTGCCCCCACGCGAGCGACATCAACTTGAGATACTTGAGCGTCGCGAGCGGGATCGTCATCAGAGCATAGCTAAACGGATAGTGAGGCCCCGTTCCGAACAATATTCCATTCAGCGCGATGTAGCGGATAAAGATGTAAAAGATCGTTGGGGGTACTAGCAGAGATGGCAGCAGCAGGGCTCGTTTGAATCTCTCTCTCAAGCTTGTTTCGCTGAAATAAAAAATCTCGCAATACGCGATCAACAGCGGCAGCGCAAGCGCGGTTTCCTTTGCGAACAGAGCAACCAAATAAAAGAGGATCGTCAGACCGAAAAAGACCCGGCGGCGGGTTTTGTGAAACCTCAAGTAAAAGAGGAACGCCGGAAGAAGGAACAACGACATCAACGGGTCGGTTATTCCTGAAACCCAGGCTACCGACTCGGCGTGAACCGGATGCACCGCGAACAGCGCGGCGGTTAAAGCGGCAATTGCGGGCCTCGAAGTCAGTTCCCTTATCGTAACAAAAACGAGCAGCGTCACCGCCGTGTGGATCAATACGTTGATCAAATGCCACGCCCAGGGCGCCAGTCCGGCTATTGCATAGTTCATGGTGAACAGAGTCATGAACAACGGGCGATAGTAGGAATCGACCGTGACCACACTATCGGCCGTTGCGTATGACCATACACTGGTGACGAACGACAGCGGTATGTTGCTTAGCTTTCTCAGTGGGACACTGGTTACTATTTGAGTGAAGTCATCCGCGACCCACCCATTCCATAAGCTGTTGAGCGATGCGAGGAATGCCAGTGCGGCGGGCGCCGCAAACTGTACCGCGCCCGTGCGCCACCATGAACGACTTGCTCGCGGGGCGGCATTGGCCGCGTCGAGCGATACAGCGCTTGTCGCCGAACGAACCTGCGCCTTAACGGGGTTTAAGCCCTTTGCGACCGAACCTGATCGTCTCTTGCGCGCCATGACATTCGATCTGGTGCTACGAATAATACAATGGAGTTGTATAACAAACGACGCCGTTAACGTGATGGACGAATCGCGTCTAAAGTCAAGAACTGATAAGGACTCACTTCACACCGGCGCGCGAACCCTTGTTGGCTGTTTCCGCTTCCTCGACTGCTTGCCGAAGCGCCGACGTTTCATTCTCGTCCCTCAGCTCGGGCGCAAGAGAACGCAGTGTCTGCAGGTGCTTGTCGGTAGCGTCGCGCAAGTGGGCCAGCGCCTTCGCCAAAGCCGAGCTTTTCGGATTGCGCTCGTATGCGTCCTCGAGCTTATTCATGCACTCGGCAATCGCGCGGGCGTAGTGCTGCAGCAATTCCACGCGCGTCAGCTTCGGTAATGCGCCCCACTCGCGCACTTCTTCTTCAAGCTTCTTCTGATCTTTCTTATCAACGGAGGGCGGAGCGGGCGGCGCCGTAATCGCCACCAGTCTTCTATCAGCAATTTTCATGAAGACTTTCACCCGTTCGTCCGGCGCCTGCGCCTGACGCACGTGATCGTCCTCTTCTTCCGTGAGGTAGTCGCCCGGTATTTGTGAAGCCCGTGCGTCAATCACGTAAGCGATCGACGCGGGAACATATGAACTCGGACGCGCCGGTTGAAACACCGCGCCGCTTGAAGCTGACGGCTCTGGAGTATTGTTTGGCGGGGGTTCTTTCCGAGGAGCTCCACCTTCCGGTTCTTTATCAACCTCGGGATCTTTCAATACCCCTCCGGAAGCAAACGCCTCATTCAACGCGCGCACGCGAAGCGCCTTCGCTTGTTTGAGAGCGGCTTCCGCAAACTGCTCTCGCTCCGCCGGGAACAGATGTTCGATCGATTCGAGCGTCTTGATCTGCCTGTAAAGATTCTGCTCGATCTTTTTCGCCGCGGTTCGCTTTCCATCCTGGAGCGCGAAGCTGAGTTTTCCCGCCTCGGCAATGGCCTTGTTATAAATGTCGAGTTCGCGTTCAGCCGCGGGGTAGTTGTTCCCTTTGATCGCGTTGAAGGCCGCCTGAAGGTGTGAGTCTGAAATCCTGACATAAGCCTCAGCAACCTTCTTTGGATTATTGGATTCGGTGAGGATTGCCTTATCGGCCTGAGAGAGCAATTGAGCGATCGGCGTGGGATCCACCGGCAAAGGAGGCTCGGGCAGTTGTGCAAGCGTGTAGCTCGGGACGCAAAGGATCACGGCGATGACAGCAATCAAACAGAGCCAACTCCGATGATCGGTAACACGATGCCGGTTTGATTCGTCTCGCCGCCGATTCATTTACCTTTTCCTTTTGCCACGGCCTTGCATTTACGCTCTTTGATCAATCTTTGCAACACCGCCGACCTCGTCGTCGCTTCCTCGACTTCGTTCTTGTTTGTCGTAACATCGGCCCGACGCAGGAATTCCTGGTAAGAACGATTGGCCTGTTCGCAATCACCCAGATGATCGAACGAGATTGCGAGGAAGTAGTAGCTGGCCGAAATCTCGGGTTTCGAACGAATGATCCATAGGAATTCTCTCGCGGCTTCGGGATAACGCTTTTCTTTGAACAAAGCAGTAGCGAGGCTTGCGTGTGCCGCGTAGTTTTGCGGATCGCGGGCGATCACATCGATGAGCACCGGCAACGCGGCTTCGATTTGCAGCGAGCGAACAAGCGCGGCTCCCAACTGAACTCGAGCGGGAATATTAGCGGGATCAGCTTCGACGGCTCGTTTGTAATAATCCGCGGCGACGGCGGGCTTCGCTTTGTAAAACAAATCGCCGGCTCGAGCCAGCAACTTCGCATCGCGCGGGCGCGCGGCAATCACCAAAGCCATTTCCTTTTCGCCCTCTTCCGACTGGTCGTTTACCGCCATCAAGCAAGCCATCTCGGCGCGAACCGCAAAATCATCAGGCTTGTCGAGAAGCAGTCTGCGATAAAGCTGAATCGCGGCCTGGGCTTGCCCGGCTCGCGTATGCAACCCGGCGAGCCTGATCGCTGTTTCGCGCGTCGGCTGAGCTCGATAGGCGGCAGTAAAATCCTCGATCGCATACGTGATCTCAGCGCGACTTTCGAAAATCCTTCCGCGGCCCTCGCGGGCGATTGCATTCGCCGCGTCCATCTCAATGGCACGTGAGTAATCCGCGAACGCTTCCGCCGGCTTGCCAATTCGCTCCTCGGCCAGCCCAAGCAACGCATACGCAAGCGGCACTTCTTCCTTCTGAGCGATTGCGAAACGAAGATGTTCAATTGCAGGCTGTGGCTCGTTCGACCTCAGCAGCGCGCTTGCATAATAAATTCGGACGCCGTTGAGCGTTGGCTCTAGTTCGATCGCCCGGGCGAGCTCGCGTTTGGCCTCGCCGGTCTCTCCGCGATCCAGAAGAACCTGACCCAGCGTTCGATGAGCGCGCGCAAACTTCGGCTCCAACTCGGTCGCCTTCTTTAGGTCCGCCTCGGCTTCCTTGTCCCGCCCGAGTCCCAGCAACGCAGTCGCTCGCTGATAGTACGCTTGATAAAGCGAGCCATCGGCCGCGATGGCATTCGAATAATGACGCACCGCCGAATTCAAATCTCCCCGTTGCTGAGCGCTTTGTCCCGCATCGAAAGCGGCCGCGGCCTGTTTCGAATCGACGTGCGCAGCGCTCGAAGTCCCGACCGCTCGATCTTGCAGGGAAAACAGGACGATGATGATTGGGGCTAACGAGGCGAAGAAATGCATTGCCCGATGAACCTCGACTGCATATTACCAACTTCACTATTCCGCTTCAACGGCGCGTTCGAACCGCAAACATCCGGGTTAGCGCCGGAACTACTTCGGCCCAATCGGCTACGATACCAAAGTCCGATGTATGAAATATCTCAGCATCGGGATCGTTGTTGATCGCGACGATGATTCCGGCCTGCTGAATACCGATAGTGTGATTCAGAGCACCACGAACTCCAATTGCGATGTAAAGCGCGGGCGAGATCACCTTGCCTGTTAGCCCGATCTGCTGATGCCTCGGAAGCCAGCCTTGATCGACCACGCGGCGAGTCGCGCCAATCCTCGCATCGAGCGCACGCGCCATCTGGGCGATCGCCGCCAGGTTCTCAGGCCCGCCAATGCCCGTGCCCACACAAATCACGCGCGCGGCCTCATCAAGCTCAGCGACTTCAAATGAAACTTCGCGGCGAACATCCATCAACCGCGCTCTCCGGTCTTGAACGCGCGGAATCTCGAGGCGGATCACTTCTGCGTTTCGCGACTCGTCCGCCGGCGCAGCGCGAAGCACGCCGGGTTTAACCGTCGCGATCTGCGGAAGCGTCTTCGAATAAATCAGCGCTACGATGTTGCCGCCAAAAGCCGGCTTGTACTGGATCAATTCGCCGCGTTCGTCGATATCCAGATCGATGCAATCCGCCGTCAGTCCCAGCGAAAGTCTCGCCGCGATTCGCGGAGCAAGGTCACGGCCGTTTGAGGTCGAACCCAACAGCACAGTCATCGGGCTGTGCGCCTTGATCGCATCAGCCACGAGCGTGGTGTAATCGAAAGTCGAATATCTTGCGAGACGCTCATCGTCCGCCACATAAACTCTGCTCGCGCCGTGCGCTGCGAGCGTTTTGACGTGCTCGCCGACATTGACGCCGGCCACAACGGCCGCAAGCCGTCCGTTGAGCTTTTGAGCAAGCGCGCTTCCCTTTCCCAATAACTCGAAGCTCACCTGCCGAAGCTCGCCGTTCAACAACTCGGCGACCGCCCAAACTTCACGATCACCTGCCACCTCACCACGCGCCTCAAATCCGATCACCTCGCTTGCGGCCTTTTCTGCAATGAATGCGCCGCGAGATTCGAGCCGTTCGATCAGTCGAGCGGCCTTCTCTTCCGCGCTTGCGCCGTCAATGATTTCAACGTTGCGTGTCCGGGCGAGCGAACGTATCTCACGAACCCACGTAGGCGAGCCTGGCATTCCAAATATACTCGTGTCGACACTCAAGTCGGCAGCGCTCACTTCTCGGATTGGCTTCACGCGGCCCGCTTCGAGCTGCTGCTCTTTGACTTTGATTGGCCGAATCAGCCGCTCGGCAGCGGTGAGCAGCACCGGCAAATCACATTCGATCGTTTCAAATCCGTCGTCAGTTTCGCGCTCGACCCGCAACGTCTTCCGCTGTTGTCCGATCTCAATCGCGGTAGCGCCGGTCACTTGCGGCAAATCAAGAAGCTCGGCAAGCTCCGGCCCCACCTGACCGGTCTCGGCATCGACACTGTACTTGCCACAGAAGATAATGTCGTATGGTTCGTCACCGAGCGCGAGCGCCAGCGCGCGAGCCGTCGCAAGCGTGTCCGAGCCCGCAAACTCGCGGCCCACAAGATGAATCGCCCGATCGGCCCCGGCTCCGAGGCACTCGACGAGGGCTTCGCGAGCCTGCGGCGGGCCCATCGTGACCACGACAACTTCTCCGCCGTCCAGATCGCGGAGCCTGATCGCTTCGGCAAGCGCCCGGCGGTCAAACGGATTCACCACGTTCGGCACGCCTTCCCTGACGATTGTGTTTGTATTTGGATCGAACCTGATCTCGGAGACTTCGGGGACTTGTTTTATGCAGACGATGATTCTCATCTTCTCTGAAACTTCAGACCACTTTGGGAGTCAGGATTTTTGGCCAGCCTAGCGAATCAAACGGTCGCTCACTTTTCCTTTTCAAATTTCAGGGAAGCAGAATTCATGCAGTAGCGGAGGCCCGTTGGCTCCGGGCCGTCATCGAACACGTGTCCGAGGTGCGCCTCACATCTGGAACACATCACCTCGACACGGCGCATGCCGTAGCTGGAATCCGTTTCGGTCTTGATGTTTTCTTTCGCGACGGGCTCATAGAAACTCGGCCACCCCGTTCCGGACTCGAACTTTGTGCCGGAGAGAAACAGATCGTTGCCGCAGCACACGCACTTGTAGACGCCCTTCTCGTGATTTTTCCAGTACTCGCCGGTGAAAGCGCGCTCGGTTCCTTTTTTGCGAGTGACTTCATACTGCTCGCGGGTTAGCTGCGCCTTCCATTCGTCATCCGTCTTATTAACCTTCTCGCTCATGAAAAATCCTTTCTGCGCGACCGAATAAAGTTTGATCGGGATTGGGCCCTTCGTGTTGGCGGCGTGACGTTGTGCGATTGCTTCGACCGCGGTCATCGCAAAAGCAATCAACAGCGCGAGCCCGAGAGCCCCTCTCAATTTCGGTGTCATAGGCTGGACCTCACGATCAAACTCTACACGAGCAGGCATCACAGCGGCAAACTTCAAGCATTTTTCAAGTATGTTTCAACTCATCAACATTATTTTGAGAATCCTGGAAGCTGGCTTTCCCGGATGCGAGTTACTGTTATGCGCTTTTCAAAGAATTGTCCTCGCTGCGGAAGCAAAAAAATTCGCCGGTCCCGCAGGCGCACATCGATTGATCGCCTCTTTTCCTTTTTCCGCATTTATCCCTTCTCGTGCCGAAGCTGCCTCCGCCGCTTTCGACTCTTTGGACGGACAGCTTGAACCGATGCCGCGCCGACCTTCGTGAACCGTCTGTCTCAGCCGCTGACTCGTTCATCAACATGAAACTCCGCCAGGGTTCTGATAAAGTGCCTCGGTACATAACATCAGGAAAGGACCTCTCCTCATCTCATGTCAAATTGGACCCGATACCGTACTCATTCAAAATCAATCCTCGATTGCATCGGCAACACGCCGCTGGTGCGATTGAATCGCGTCGCCGGCGACGTCAAGCCTGAGATTCTGGTCAAACTCGAATACTTCAGCCCGTCGGGCTCGCTCAAGGATCGAATCTATCTCAACATGATCGAACGCGCCGAAAGTCGAGGCGACCTCAAGCCTGGTATGACCATTCTCGAATGCTCGACCGGCAACGCCGGCATTGCCTGTTCATTCGTCGCCGCCGTGAAGGGCTATTCGTGCATCATCGTGATGCCCGAAGGCATGAGCGAAGAGCGCAAGAAGATGGATGTCGCTTACGGGACTCAGATGATCTACACGCCCGGCGGCGAATCCGATGTCGATCTTGCTCTCGAGAAACTCGAACGCATTCGCGAACTCGATCCCGAGAAGTACTGGGTGCCTTCGCAGTTCGACAACCCGGATAACATCAAGGCTCACTTCAAGACGACTGGCCCGGAAATCTGGGAACAGACCGGCGGGAAGCTCGATGCATACGTCGGCACTCAGGGAACAGGCGGCCAGTTGACCGGCATCGGGCGTTATCTGCGCAAGCAGAAAAAGAAGATCAAGCTCTACGCCGGCGAACCGGCCGAGTGCCCGCTGCTTTCGCGGCGCGAGTGGGGCGAACACAAGATCGAGGGAATCGGCGATGGATTCGTTCCCCGCGACCTGGATCTCAGCCTCCTGACCGGCATAATAACAATCAAGTCAGATGAAGCAATCGAGATGGCGCGGCGGCTCGCAAAAGAGGAAGGCATATTCTGCGGCATCTCGTCGGGCGCCAACGTAACCGCGTCGATCAAGCTCGCGCAAAAGCATCCGAAGATGAAGCGAATCGTGACGATGATATGCGATTCAGGCCAGCGCTACTTCTCGACGGAGTTGTGCGGTTCGCCGAAGCACGTCGAGTCGCCCGAACGCGATCACCCGATCGATGAGTACACCCTCCAGCAGTTGGACAAGTACCAGAGCAAATGGGAAATCATCGAGTAGTGGCCGATTCCCACTGCGTCTCATAAGCTGATTGAAATGCTCGAATAGTCATTCGTCGTTGGTCAGGGCGAACGACGATCGGGGAAAGGCGCATAGGTGAAGATCTTCAATCTGCGCGAAGCCGAAGCATCGCGAGACATCGATATCAAGATGATGGCTACGCGTTCGTCCCGTTATCGCGTGTTTGGCACTTCGGAGCGGATCCAGGTAGAAGAGATGGCGGTTGTTGATCTGCGGGACGGTGTTGAGCCCGGGGACTTCGCGACTCAATTCACGGTGCTCGATCGCCACCCAATGAAAAATGTTTGCCTCGTCCGCAGACTACCCCTAAATCCCAAATCCTAAAATCCTGTCCCTCATTCCCATTCAATCGTCGAAGGCGGTTTCGAGCTGATGTCATACACGACGCGATTGATTCCGCGAACCTCGCTCACGATCCGCGAAGAGATTCGCTGAAGCACTTCATACGGCACGCGAGCCCAGTCGGCGGTCATCCCATCAAGCGACTCGACAATCCGCAGCGCAACCGCGTTGTCATAAGTGCGCATATCGCCCATCACTCCGACTGTCGAGACCGGCAACAACACCGCGAATGATTGCCACACTTTGTCGTAAAGATCCGCGCGGCGCATCTCTTCTATGACAATGAAGTCAGCCTCCTGAAGGAGCGTCACTCGATCAGGAGTCACTTCCCCAAGAATCCGGACGGCGAGTCCGGGCCCCGGAAACGGCTGGCGTCCTATGATTTCCTCTGGAAGACCGAGCTCGCGGCCGACGCGTCGCACTTCGTCTTTGAATAGCTCGCGCAGCGGCTCGATCAGCTTCAGGTTCATCTTCTCAGGCAAGCCGCCGACGTTGTGATGCGACTTGATCACCGCCGACGGGCCTTTGACAGAAACTGATTCGATCACGTCTGGATAAAGTGTCCCTTGCACGAGGAAATCTTCGTGGCCGAGCTTGCGCGCCTCTTCCTGAAAGATTTCGATGAACTCATTGCCGATGATCTTGCGTTTGCGTTCGGGATCACTAACGCCGGCAAGCTTAGTCAAAAAGCGCTCGCCCGCGGCTACGCCGACGACGTTCAAGTCCATCTCGCGATAAGCCTCGAGCACTTCTTCGAATTCGTTCTTTCGAAGCAGGCCCGTATCCACGAATATGCAAGTCTGGCGATCGCCGATCGCTCGCGCTACAAGCGCAGCCGCAACCGACGAATCAACACCGCCCGACAGTCCACACACGGCGTTGCCCTCTCCGACTCGACGCCGGACGCCTTCGATCGTAGTCTCGATGAAAGACGACATCGTCCAGTCACATCGCAAGTGGCAAACGTTGACCAGGAAGTTGCGCAGGACTTCTTTGCCTTGCGGAGTGTGCGCGACTTCGGGATGGAACTGCACGCCGTAGAGTTTGCGTTGTGGGTCTTCGACGGCGCCGATCGCGGCTTCGGTTGCTGCAGTGATCGTGAAGCCTTCAGGCGGGCGGCTGACATAATCGCCGTGGCTCATCCAGACTTTCAACATCGAAGGCAGGCCGGCGAGCAGTTGACTCTCGGTCTTAACTTCGATATCGGCGTGTCCGTACTCGCGACGATTCGAAGGCTTGACTTCGCCGCCAAGAAAGTGAGCCATCAACTGAACGCCGTAACAAATTCCGAGCACGGGCACACCCACTTGAATCACTCCGGGATCAGGATGCGGCGCGCCTTCGTCATAAACCGACGAAGGACCACCGGAAAGGATAATGCCTCGCGGGTCCTTAGCGCGGAGTTCTTCAACGGTTATGTTGAACGGGACGATTTCGGAGTAGACGCCAAGCTCGCGAACCCTTCGAGCGATGAGTTGAGTGTATTGCCCGCCGAAGTCGAGAATGAGAACCGTTTCGTGATCGGAGGCCATAAGGTTGAGCGGATGTTCATTATAGGAAGTGTCGAGTTCGTGTGTAAAGCACGCTGTTGGTTTGAAATTCCTGTTCCTCCTCAATCGATTCGTGGCTTATAATGAAAGTGCAATGTCCAAGGTAGAAACTACGATGACAGGTCCGCTGACGACCACGGAGTTCGGCACTATTCGCGTTGGCCGTTCACGCGTGAGTCTGGATTCTGTAGTCCATCATTATAAGTTGGGAGCAAGTGCTGAACAGATAGCCGAGAGTTTTCCTTCTCTCGAACTGGGGGATGTCTACACCGTCATCGCCTACTATCTCGCGAATCGCGAGTCCGTCGAAGAGTATCTGCGGCGGCAGGAAGCGGAGGCCGACGCCCTGCAGCAAGAGATCGAGTCAGACCCAACGCAGCAAAAAGCGACAAATCAATTACGCGAGCACATTCGTGCTCGTTGGGCAGCTCGGCAGTCAACGAACTGATTCCGACAGTCATTTAATTCAGCGCTTGTGAATCTTGACGATAACCGAGCCGCTCGATGCCCCCTCAATCCAAAACTCAACTCGGTCGCCGGGCGCGATTTCATCTAAAAGCGATTTGTCTTTGACCTGGTAAGGCATATCCATCGCAGGCATGAAACCCTTTATTGGCTCGTGATCAATCTGCACCGATGCGTTTTCTCGATCGACGGATTGAATGACGCCGACGCCTCGATGGATATTTGGATTCGAAGCCGTTTCGTCAGCACTGGCAAGATAACTCAACTCGGCGACGATCTCTTCGGGCCTCCATTCGTTTCCGCGATAGAGCTTCACAAGTTTTCCGTCCGCGTCGATGATCGCCGTCCGCAGCGAGTGAACGATCTGATCTCCGTCGGGCCAGTACTGTAAACCAAACCAGGTCCCGATCGCCTTTACTTCATCTTTGCTGCCGCCGCCGAAATCCCACTGATGCAAATCGGCCGAATGCGCATTCGCATAATCCCTCAACACCTTCGGCAAATCGTATTCGGGATCGACGGTGATGCTCACAAGCTGAGTCTTCCCGTAAAGCTGAGGCTCAGACTTCAGCGCGTTCTGAATCTGCGAGAAGTTCTCGGTCATCAACGGACAATAATCCGGCAACGGGCAGCGAGTGTAGATGAAGGTCAACACTACAGCGCGTCCGCGGTACTTCCTGAAGCCGACGTGTTTCCCATCCTGATTCACAAACGCGAAGTCGGGAACTTCGTCGCCGATTGCGGGCTCGATCGCCGACGCCGCTTTTCCTATGTTCGACGGATCAACCGCTTCGCGAGTGACGATGATGTCTTCAAGCCGCGCTCGAAGACCGCCGACCGCGAGCGTCGCTTGTATACGGTCGCCATCCGCCATCTCGTTCAATAGTCGCTCGTCGTCAATCATGAAAGTCATCGTCATCGCTTCCATGTAACCGGGAATCGCCTGGTGCGCGATCGTCACTGTCGAACCTCGTTTGTCTACGCTGACCACTTTTCCTTTGAGATCGTATCGCTGCAAGTTCGCCGATTTCCGGCATGAGATGGAACCGACGATGAGAAGAAATGCGATAATCGCGATCCAAGATCTCGAAACTCGTTTGGGGCTCGATCGCATGTCGAGTGATTCTCCGACATCGAGGCTCGAACGACAACCCGTGACGATGACAGGTAGTGATGCCGCAGATTGTCTGGCGGTGAAGAAATTGCTGATCCCCCGCGCCCTCTGCGTCCTCTGCGGTTGCTTCCCGGAGCTGATCCAGAGAAACCGCGGAGGACGCGGAGGACGCTGAGGTTCGCTGTATCGGCAACCACTAATTGCAACCAGTTGACAGGTGGCTCGTTCGGGTCTTTACTACAGGCTTCCCGAAACTAGAAAACATGAATCGCACAGAGATCGAAATAAAACTGAATCGCGACAGGGCGTGGCTGCTGGAAAATTTCGCGGCGCTGTCGGACGAAGACTTCAATCGCGGGATCACCAAAAGCCGCCACGACTCCGAAGCGTTGTGGAGCGCCAGGGATCACCTCTCACACCTGATCGGCATCGAGGTGGCCTTTAACCGTATCATCAAGCGTCACATTGAAGGGGATGCCAACCCGATTGGAATAGGCGTCAATCCTGATGGAACGCCGCGCTCGCGCGAAGAGATGATGACGCTTGTTCACGAGATGAACGAGCAATGGGTGAACCGCCACAAGCAAGCGAGCTTCAGCGAAATCGTCGCGCTTGGTCAGAAGGTTCGCGCGGAAACACTCGCGCTTATGGCGAGTCTCAGTGACGAGCAACTGGCCGAAAAGATCCCGAGCGCGCCGTGGGGCGACGCGACGGTCGGCGGAGTGATCGCGATCAACGGAGATCACGCGCATCAGCATTACGGATGGGTTTCCGACGGATTAGCCGGCAAGAAATTATGATATAGTCACGCGGTACGAAGCCCCGATTCAAAGGTCAAGCATGATCAAACCTACCCTGGCGTGCGCGGCGCTGTTTGCGGCCCTGGTTAATACGGCGATCCCTTCGGCGAGAACCGAGGCTATGGCCACACCCACTTTTTCGCGTGATGTCGCTCCGATCCTTTTCAACAACTGCGCGAGTTGCCATCGCCCGAATGACATCGCGCCGATGTCACTGCTGACCTACGAAGACGCGCGCCCGTGGGCCAGGTCGATTCGGCAACAGGTGGCGACGGGCAATATGCCTCCGTGGCACGCATCGCAACCCCACGGCACGTTTTCAAACGATCGAAGGTTGAGCGAGAAGGACAAAGATACGTTGATTCGATGGGTGGACGGCGGGGCGCCAAAGGGCGATCCCAGGGATTTGCCGACCGCTCCGAAACTCGCCGACGGCTGGGAGATCGGAACGCCCGATGCGATCGTCAGCATGCCTAAGGAGTTTGAAGTCGGCGAGTCGGGAACGATCAATTACCAGTTTTTCGAAGCGCCGACCAACTTCAAAGAAGATAAATGGGTTCAGGCGATCGAGGTTCGGCCCGGAGCGCGCGCCGTCGTGCATCACGTGCTCGTCTTCTGTCGCGAGCCCGGCACTCGCAGGCCGCCAGGCTTTGCACAGGTGACGCCGAAACTCGGAAGTGCCGCCGGCCAGCGCGACCTGCCCGGCTCGCTGATCGCCACGACCGCTCCCGGAACAAATGCGATGATTCTTAAGCCCGGTTCTGCGCTTCGAATCAAAGCCGGCGCCGTTTTCTATTTTCAAGTCCACTACACATCAAACGGGACGGCCGCCAGGGACCGAACAAGCGTCGGCATGATTTTCGCGAAGCATCCGCCGCAACAGGAAATTCGAAACAGTGCGTTCGTAAATCCGCTGTTCCTGATTCCGCCGGGCGCCGAAGACAAGGTTGTCGAATCGGCCATCGAGTTCAGCGAAGACTCACACATATGGGCTCTGTTTCCGCACACGCATTTGCGAGGGAAAAGTTGGGACTATCGGCTCGTCTATCCCGATGGGAAGTCTGAGGTCGTGCTCTCAGTCCCTCGCTATGATTTCAATTGGCAAACATATTACTTTTTCGCAAAACCGCTCGCCATCCCCAAAGGCAGTCGCCTGGAAGCCACGGCGCACTACGACAATTCTACAAATAACAAATGGAATCCCGATCCGAAGGCGACGGTGCGATGGGGTCCGCAGACCTGGGAAGAAATGCAGTACTCGGGGATCACGTACTCGGTTGATGAGCCGCGACGAGAAGCGAACACCGAAGGCGCTCGCAACGATCGGAAGTACTAGCAATCAGTCGAATTCGGGCAAATCCTCCTCAACCAAAATATCAGTCGCCAGTCCCGCGGGGATGACTGACCCACCCAGAAACAAAACGCGGCCCAGATGACTGACTCCCCGGGGAAGTAACCTCTCGCCCGGAAAACGTTTCAAGTTTAGTTCAAGAATCCGTCAACATCCTGCGAGTACATTGAACCTCGTCAGGCTGGCAGTCTCTAATCCGGCGCCGCCAAACAGCCTGCAAGTTTTGAAAAGAGGCCAGGTAACTTGAAGAATCCAGCCGACAACTCAGCTCGCTTCCAGCTTTTCAACAGGAGACCCCACACCATGCTTAACAAAAAGGTTCGCTGCGCAATTATTTTGCTGATTATTGCGTTTGCAATCGCCGCGCTACTGACTGGAAAGTCGCTCGTGACCCCCGCCGCCAGCGCGCAGACAACTCTCAAATCCATCATCGTCGAGTTGAAAGGCGATCCGGTCGTTGTAGCCCAGGCCAAAGCAAAAGCCGCCGGGCAAAACTTCAACGCGGAATCATATCGTCAGCAGGTTATCGCCGAGCAGCAGGCTTTTCTGAATAAGCTTCAGCTTGCCGGCGTGCCTTATGTGATTTCGAGCGTCAACGCTCCCAATGGTCCCGCAACGCCCAATCTTCAATTCAGATTCACCTACGTCTACAACGGCATCGCGCTCGAAGTACCCGAGCAAACGCTGCCTCTGTTCGAAACGATAGAAGGCATAGTCGGTATCCATCCGAACGAACCGATTCAGGTTCATCTGGATCGCGCGGTTGACTACACGCGAGCCTCCGAGGTCTACGGCAATCCTCCGCGCATCGGCGCGTTTGATTCGCTCAACACCGGCGGCGTCGAAGGCGACGGAGTCAACATCGCGGTCATCGATACGGGCGTCGATTGGAGTCACGAAATGTTTGGCGGCGATCCGACACCCCCGCAATACGGAGCCAGTCCCGCGATCGCCGCGCTTGGCATCAACAAAAAAGTTATCTACTACATGAATTTCACAGCGGGTCCGGTTGGCATCGGCGATGATTTTGGGCACGGCACTCACGTCGCCGCCGATTGCGCGGGTTATCGAGGCTTCGCGCCGGGACCGGATGGCATACCGGGCACTGCTGATGACATCGCGATTCACGGCGTGGCGCCGCAAGCGCGAATCATGGCTTACAAGGTTCTAACCGCCGCCGGAGCAGGACTGAACGCAAACATAATCGCCGCAATCGAAGACGCGGTTCAGCCGCGCACGATCACCGGGCAGCCAAAGCCTGTCGCTCACGTCATCAACATGAGCCTAGGTACTCAAGCCGCGGCCACTCCTGACGATCCGTCATCGGTCGCCGCCGACAACGCCGCGCTCGCGGGCACAATCGTGGTCGCCTCGGCCGGCAACAGCGGTCCGGGCGAAGCGACGATCGGCGCGCCCGCTTCAGGCCGGCGAGTCATCACGGTCGGCGCCAATACCGATCCCGGTTCCACGCCAAATAGTGTCGATCTCCTCGGCGGCCGAACCGACATGAAAGCGTTTGTGCTCGATGGGTCAGCGCCACTGACCGCAAACATCGTCAACAACTACGTGTTCTGCGGGCTCGCCGACACGCCGGACCAGGTCCCGGATTCCGTGAGCGGCAAGATCGCCCTGATACAACGCGGGAGCACCGCAACCGCGCAGGGACAGGGCACGGGATTGTTCTCAAACAAAGCAGCAATCGTTGCCGCGAAGGGCGCAGTCGCCGCGGTGATCTATAACAACGTCGACGGCGAACTGTCGGCCGCAACGGCTCGCAAATCGACCATTCAGGTTCTTGGAATTTCCAAAGACAGCGGTGAATACCTGAAAGCAATGTTGGGCTCGACAGCATTCGGCGCGGTTTCAAGCTCTCAGCTTCGAATCAACAAAGCGCTGCGAACATTTCCAGACATGGCCGACTTCAGCTCGCGAGGTCCCGTGCTTGGATTCGGGCAGGTGAAGCCCGATGTCACGGCTCCGGGGATTTCGATCCTGTCCGCCACTGTTGCCGTCGGAGGCGCGGAAACAACAACCGCGACGATGTTTGATCCGACTCGATACATATCGGCGTCGGGGACAAGCTTTAGCGGCCCGATCACCGCCGGATGCGCCGCGTTGATCAAGCAGAAGCATCCCGACTGGACGCCTTCAATGGTCCGCGCGGCCCTGGTGAATAATGCCACGAATCTCCGATTGTCTAATGGGACGCCTGTCGCCGATGGCACAAACTCGATCAACGAACAGGGCGGCGGTCTGGTCGATGCAGCCGCAGCCGTCAATACGAAAGCGCTGATGGGAGTGGGTCAGCCCGGCCCAACCGGTCAGCCGCAGGGGCGGACGTATGGAATCCTCGCGGGCACGTCGGCCGGCAGTCCGGACTTCACGCCGAGCTACAGCTTCGGTGAAGTGCCGATCGCAAACGTCATCGGCACGGCAACGATCTCGCAAACAGTGAAACTGTATGACGTGACCGGCGGCGCGGGAGCCGGGTCATATGACCTGAGTGTTGTTGCCGTGCGCGGCGTCGATCAAAGCGGCTTCCGGGTGAGCTTCACCGACGCGGCCGGCAACGCCATAACTTCGGTGAGCGTTCCGGCTGGAGGCTCGGCGAGCTTCAACGTCAAGACCGAAGCCGACGGTCTTTCGGTTTCCAATCCAACGCAAGCCCAGTGGTACGTGACCGCCAACCGAACCGACGGCGGCCAGCAATTGCGGATGCCTTTCTACTATCGGGCGATCCAGCCGAATGTGACGATGGGGGCCCCGGCTCTTGCGGCCCCAACCGGCACGGAGGTCAGCGGAGTTCCTCCGATCGATATCAACGGCAGCTACGGGCTCACGTATTCATTCTCAGGCTCGCCCGCTCCGGCGAAGTTCAGAATCGAAGAGCAGAAAAACAGCAACGGATTCGCCTCGCTTGGCGATGTTTCCGGCGGCCAGACCAGCTTCGCGATCAGCAATCGAACAAACGGCTTGTACAACTATCGCGTAGCGGGCCTGTTCAGCGTTCAGTACGGATTGCTACAAGGTCCGTACAGCGCGACCGCGAACGTTCAGGTCGATCGACGGCTCGAATCGGATGTGACCGCGATGATTCAAACAGCCGTTTCTAATGTCAGCTTCATCGGCACGGTCTTCGAGTTCGATCAAACGCTGAAGAATAAGACCAGCAACACGACGATTCTTCCGCCGCTCCGATTCAACATCACCGCAATCCAATCAACTACCGGTACGGTTCGCGCTTCGAACGCCGACAACAGCGGCAACGGAGTCGAATCAGCGGCGCTGTTCGACTACTCAAACACGCCGGGCGCGGACCGCGCGCTTACGGCAAATGAAGTGAGCGGAGCGCGGCACCTGAAGTTCAGTGACCCCGCTGGCGAGTTGTTCCAGTTCACCGCGGTCATCAAGGGCAACTTCCCCGATCCGGCGTTTGCTGCGATGTCCGCGAACGGCGCTATCGGCGAGGGGAGGCGCTTCAAGATCAAACTGCGATTCGCCGTTGATCCGGCCGCACAGTCGGTTCGTCTTATCGGCGAGTAACATTCAACACGACGGGACCCGCGATCCTTCGCGGGTCCGGCTCGCACCACCTGCGACTAAACGTAGTTTGAGGAGAAAATGAGATGTCGTGTCACCATTCGCTTCATACCCGATCATTCATTCCTTACGGCGAGTCTCCTTCGTGCTGAGTGAGCTTAAGGCGGCGCGGGCGAAATCGCGCCGCCCTTTTTTTGCGAGACCTAACAACAAAATCAAAACGGAGGACCTAATGAGAATTCGACACCTGGCAGCAGCATTCGCGTTGATGCTTTTCAGTTTCATAAGCGCGAGCGCAGCCCCAAAGATAGATCGTGACTTGAGCGCGCGGCTTGCAGTGGCCGGGTCAGCGACGAAGTTCGGAGTCATTCTTACTTTCTACGGAGACCGCATCACTCAAACGAACATAGCCGCGGTCCAGGCGCTGGGCATCAAATCCGGAGTTCGAATGGTCAACTTTCCGATCATTGGTGTCCCCGCGACAGCGGCGCAGATCCAACAAATGATGAAGTGGTCCGAGCTTCGTTCGATCTATCTCAATGCGCCGGTGCAACTCAATCTGAACCAGACCAGGGCGGTGATCGGCCTCGATCGGTTGAGGACCGATGCCGCCATCACAGCTCGCAATGGCGGACTTCCGGTGTCCGGAAGCGGCATAACCGTCGCCATCAACGACTCCGGGATCGACGGCAGCCATCAGGACCTGACCTTCAATCCGCTCAATCCCGCGGCGAGCAAAACAATTCAAAACGTTTTCATCAATCCAAACGATAAGGATGGACTGCCGATGCGCGTCGATGCTCTCGGCAATCCGCTTGAAGGAATTTTGCCGGCGACCGTCGTCGAGAATGTCGTCAACACGGATACGAACGTCGGACACGGAACTCACTGCGCAAGCATCGTAGCGGGCACCGGTCAGATGAGCGGCGGGCTGTATCAAGGCGTCGCACCCGGCGCGAAACTTGTCGGCCTGGGCTCAGGCGCGGTGTTGTTTGTGCTGGGTCAGGTCGCGGCTTTTGATTATTGCTATACGCATCAATTCGATTTGCGCATACGCGTTGTGAATTGTTCGTGGGGAAACTCCGCGGTGCCGGTCGATCCCGATCATCCGGTGAACGTCGCGACGAAACGGCTTCACGACGAGACCGCGATCGTTGTTGTCTTCGCGAACGGCAACGACGGCCCGCGTCCCAACTCGCAAAACAGATGGGCTTCAGTGCCGTGGATCATCACCGCGGGCGCCGCGACGAAAGACAGCAGGCTTGCCGGGTTTTCATCGCGCGGAATCTTTGGCGATCCGGTGATTCACCCGACCGTGCTTGCCCCCGGAACAGGAGGCCCCGCCGCTCAGGGGTTCACATCCGACATCGTCGCCGCTCGCGCAAGCACGAACCTGGTCGCCAACGGAGCCGACGCCGATCTCGAAATCCCTACAGCCTATGTCGCGTTCTACACACAGATCAGCGGCACGTCGATGGCCGCGCCACATCTGTCGGGCATCATCGCAAATATTCTGGAGGCGAATCCGAGCCTGTCGGCAGATGACATCAAGTCGATCCTCGAACGCACGGCGACTCCACTCGCGACTTACGATCAATTTGAAGTGGGCGCAGGCATGGCCAACGTCCATGCCGCGGTTGATCTGGCGTTCAACCCGCAGAAGCCTTACGGCAACTTCGGGTTCGCCGGAAAGGGATTTATCGTCCAGCAACAGGATGGCGGCTCGTTCGCGGCAACGCTCCCGGCTCGCGGAACGATGACGCATACCTTCACTGTTCCGCCCAACACGCGCTTCACGTTTGTGCAGCTCGATTGGGATGCAGCCGCGGGCGAGAACCAGATTGTATTCGATAACACGAATCTGGCGATCAACGATCTCGCGCTCGGTGTGCTTCGCGGCGCGACTCAGATTGCGAGTTCAAACGCAACGCAGCTCGCCGCGTTATTCGGTTCACGCGAGTCGGTAAAGCTCGAGTTTCCGCAAGCCGGCACGCTGACCGCTCGCATAAGCCCGGGAGCTCCATCGGGGCAGGGACAAATTGTCGATCAGCCGTATCGACTGACTGTCACGCACTACGTGTACGATGCGGCGCAGCTCACCGACATCGCCGCTCTTGATGATGCGGCGAAGATCAAGGCGCTGCGTCTGGTCTATGACCGAGTCCTGTCGGGAGAGGCTGGACAGTTCAGGCCCGACTCGACACTCACGCGAATGGAGCTTGGGCGCGCAATGATGCTGGGGGCGCGAGTGATGCAGTACTTGCCGAACCAGGCGAGCTTCAACGATCTTGCGCCGGGCACTCCCGAGGCGTTGATGGCCGAATCGCTCAAACGCGAAGGAGTGATGGGTCTCGACGGTCCTCTGTTCGGGCCTAACACATCCGTCTCTCGTCTGGAGCTTGCGGTCGCGGCGGTTCGAGCTCTACGGCTCGATGCACAGGCGCGTGCCTTAGCCAGTACAACGGTGACCTCGGGCGGCCAGCCGCTTGTTGATAACGCGCAGATCCCGGCTGCGCTTCGAGGCTACGTGCAACTTGCGCTCGATCGCGGCGTGTTGCAAGCGTTTCCCGCTGAAGTGATCGAGGTTTCGCCCGGGTTGTTTCAAGCCGTCCCCGGCCCGCGCTTCGATGGCCCGCGAGCAGTGAAGCGCGTTGAGTTTCTCGATCCAATGTTGAAGGTCATCAGTATTCTGTTTGGTGAATAAGCGCACTGGTGCGCCGCGAATAGAGCCCAACACTCTGTATGGGCGGCCGTCTGTGGCCGCTCCGGGTGGGAATTCGGCGGTGCTGCTGGAAGTAAGCGCCCGTCGAAATCAGGGGCGGCCACGGAGGGCCGCCTGTACAGCTCTGCCCTGGCTCGCGGGCATCCCCGCCTGCGATGGCGTTGCGAACGCAAACGGGGGTGGAACAGGCAGGTGCGATGCCTCCGCTCCCCGGGGCGGGGCGAAAGGCCCTGCCCCTGCAACATTTCCGCACTCTTGCCTCCCGCCCTGGACCTTGTCCCTCTCGATAGATTTTCCGTTCAAGGTTAGTTCAAGAATCGGTCAATACGCGCCGCGTACTTTGGTCCCGTGAGAGTAGAACCAACTTCCATTTTTGAAACGCAGGAAAGGAGCCATACCATGTTTGGAACCCTACGACGCATCGCTTTTGCCGCGCTGCTGATCTCGGCGATCACCGCGGCCGCTTCGGCCGCGACAATCAGCCCTACGCTCGCCTCACGCATCGCGGGACTTCCGGATTCCACCGGCGTGGGCGTGGTCATCGTGGCGTTTAATACAAATACAGGTTTGAGCGATGCGCATTTGAGTGTGCTGCGGGGCGCTGGCATCACTCGCGGGATCACGCTTCAGCGGCTCGGGATGGTCGCGGCTCCTGCGACCGCCGGGCAAGTGCGCGCGCTTGGTAACAACACCGCGGTGCGTTCGATATGGCCGAACGATCAGCTCTCCTATTTCATGAATCAAGCTCGAGTGTTGACGGGCGTCGACAAGCTTCGCGCTGATCCTGCGTTTCGAATCAACGGACTGCCGATCGCCGGTCAGGGAAACTTTTCGGCGGTGATCAATGACACCGGGATCGACGGCACGCATTCCGATCTCAAGTATCCCACCCACGTGATTCAAAACGTCCAGATCGTTATGGACACCTGCATACTCTCGCAAGGCGCGCCCACTCCTCCCTGCCCCGCTGCCCAGGAACAGCGATTCACGCCGCTGGTCGTCGTCGAGAACATTCCAAATACGGACACACACGTCGGGCACGGGACGCATTGCGCCGGAATACTGGGCGGAACCGGGCAGGCGTCAGGAGGTCTGTACACGGGCGTGGCGCCGGGCGTGAATCTGATCGGGTGTGGGTCGGGCGCGGGGCTGCTGGTGCTCAACGCACTCGGTGGATTCGAATGGTCGCTTTCCAATCAATTCCTGTACAAGATTCGAATCATCTCGAATTCGTGGGGCGGGGGCGGTCCGTTCAATCCCGACGATCCAATCAACATCGCAAGCAAGAAAGCATACGACGCCAACATCGTTGTATTGTTCGCGGCTGGCAATGCTGGCCCGGGTCCCGATACCGATAACCCGTACGCGAAAGCGCCGTGGGTGATCAGCGTAGGGGCCGGAACAAAAGAGGGAGGACTTGCCGGCTTTTCATCGCGAGGTATTCCCAAAGAAGAACGGCTCGCGGATGCCGATCCGAACAATGATTTCGACGCGCCGACGATCGTAGCTCCCGGGACCGGCCGCGAGTTCGCTACGAACTCCGCGAAGTTCTCCGCGCGAATCGTTTCTACTCGCTCGATCTCAAATGTCGTCGCAAACGGCGCGACCGACGATCTCGAGATCCCGACGGCATACGTCCCCTTCTACACGCAGATCGAAGGCACTTCGATGGCGACGCCGTTCGCGGCGGGAATCGTTGCGCTGATGCTGAGCGCCGATATCACGCTCACGCCCGACGAAGTGAAACAAATTCTCAGAGACACGGCGACGCCGATGCCGGGCTACGAAGAGTTTCAGGTGGGTTCCGGCTACGTCAACGCGTATGCGGCCGTCGATAAGGTGATGCACCGCTCGAAGAGTTTCGGCGCGGTTAATAATCCCGCATTCAACGCGCAGATGACCGTGATACCCGATCCGAATCCGGAAACCTGGGGATTCGATTTCAGCTACATCGACGACAACGTCAACACACACGCGTTCACGGTTCGCTCCGACACCGGCATCCTGGATGTGCGTGTTGATTTTGGTAGCACCGCCGCCACAAGTAACGGCAACGTGTTCTTTCTCGTGCTAACCGATCCTACCGGTACGGAGTTTGTCGGCGGTCCGTCACTGCCGGTGCTCACCCTCCCGCGACTTGAACTGAGACTGAGGAATCCGCTTGCGGGCCCGTGGACCGCGCGTGTAAGCGCTGGGTTCCTTGGAGGGGTCGCGCCGGCCACGATTCCCGAACACGTCACCGGCATCATCAAGCAATCGGTCGTGAATCTGCAAAACGTGGCGGACCTGCAAAACCGCGGCGATGCTGCATTGATTACGGACCTGCTTGTCCTCCGTCGAATGGATATTTTCTCCGACGGCGGATTTCATCCGGATGCAAACGTGACTCGCGAAGACTTCGCGCGAACGCTGGCGTTGAACGTTCCGCTTAGACAGTCGCTGTCGGCGACGCCGCGGTTCACCGACACAACCGGCAGCCTGACGGGGATTGCCGAAGCAGTGACGGCAATCGGCTCGACTCTGCGCGATTGGAATTTTGTTCCGCAGGGATTGATTAGCGCGACCGGCTCGACATTCAACCCGGCGGGAACCGTCAATCGCCTGGATCTCGCGGTCGCGTTCGTGCGAGCGCTGGGCCTGGACACCGAGGCTAAAGCGAAAGCCAACACAACAGTCACCAGCGGCGGGCAGCCGGTGACCGACAACGCTCAGATACCGGGAGCGCTGCGCGGATACGTTCAGATCGCGATCGATCGCGGCTTGCTCGAAGCGTTCCCCGCCGAGCTGCGGCAGATCGGACCCGGTCAGTTTCAGGCAGTGCCCGGCCCGCGATTCGAGCCAAGCACCGTCATCACTCGCGCGACACTCGCGGCGAAGCTCACGCTGTTTTCTTCTGCGTTCGCGGCGGGCAATTAAGCCGCCGCGGCGCACGCATATGTCTTCATATCCCGATGAACCGAGGTTTGTCGGACAGCTAACAGGAGATTGTCATCGATGAGGAAGAATATTCTGACAGTGTTCATATTTGCGGCAATCGCGATTGCGTTAGCCACCCTGCCGATGTTCACGTCGTCCGCGCAGCAAGGCATCGGCATGACTTCGGTCATCGTCGAATTGCGCGATGAGCCCGGCGCCGTGCGGGCCGCCAAGGCAAAACGCAGCGGAGCGCCGCTCAGTGACGATCAGCTCCAGGCTTATCGCAACAGCCTCAGCGCGGCTCAGGGTCAGTTTCTAACCGCGATGACCAGTCGCGGCATTTCTTTTCAAGCGGCAACAATCAACATAAAGGGCTATGACGGAAACGTAGCCGCGACCGTGCCGCTCAGATACACGCTGGTGTACAACGGCCTGACATTGAATGTGCCCAAAGCGTCGATCGCAGCGATAAAGAGCATGCCCGAAGTCAAAAGCGTTCGCGATAACGTATCGCTGTGCACCGAACTGAACACCAGCGTGCCTTACATTCGCGCGAATCAGGTCTACGGCAATCCGCCGCGACTCACTCAATTCGATAATCTCGACACGCACGGCTTGGAAGGCGAAGGCGTATACGTCGCGGTCATCGACACTGGAATTGATTGGCCGCACGAAATGTTTGGCGGCGACCCAACGCCTCCTCGCCTGGCCGTTCAGCCCCAGGCCGCGGCAGTCAACACGAATCAAAAAGTCGTCTACTCGTTGCCGATGGCGGATATCGTCACCGACGGTTTCGGTCACGGCACGCACGTCGCCTCGACTATTGCGGGCTACAACAGCTTTGCGCCAAACGCCGGCGGGCTTGCGGCGCTTGGAGCCGGAGGCGACACGTGGATTCACGGCGTGGCTCCTCGAGCGAAGCTGATGTCCTACAAGGTGTGCAGCGATTCGCTCTCGACGGTCGGCGCGGTCGGCGGCCCGATTGGAGGCTGCCTCACTTCAAATATCGTTATGGCGCTTGAAGACGCCGTGTCGCCTCGAACGTTGAATGGACTGCCGAAGCCCGTCGCTCACGTGATCAACATGAGTCTGGGCGGAAGCGGCGGACCCGATGACACCACTTCGGTCGCCGCCGACAACGCGGTGCTTGCGGGCGCGATCGTGGTAGCAGCGGCCGGCAACTCCGGTCCGGGCGAAGGAACACTCGGTTCGCCGTCAGCAGGACGCCGCGTGATCGCGGTAGCCGCGAATACAGATCCGGGCTCAAACGCAAACTGGTCAACCGATGTGCTCGCGTCTTCGGCGATCAATCCGAGTCAGACCGGCGCAGTCACGCCCGCGAACAATCTGGCGTTGGCACAGGGGCAACGCAATCAGATCGCGTTGTTCCCGTTGGCTGGAACACCCGCGCCGCCCGCCGGCTCGATGGCTCAATACTATGTCTTGGTAAGAAACGGCCAGACCCTCGACGAGTGGCCGACCAACGTGAGCGGACGAATCGCGCTGGTCAAGCTCACGGATCCAAAGATACCGCAGACTCTCTTCGCGCAAGTCGCAAACAACGGAGCGGCGGCCGGCGCAGCCGCGGTCCTGTTCGTATCGACCACCGAGAACGGGACAGCAGTCAAGAGTACGATTCCCGCCGCTAACATTCTGCCGGCCGACGCACAATACCTGATAAGCATTCTGCCGGGCGGCGCAAGCGGTGATCCTGCTAACGGGACGATGTCCACGTTCCCGATTCGAATCAATCCCTTTTTTGGAACGACGTTCGTAGGACAGATGGCTGCATTCAGCTCCAGGGGCCCGGTTCAGGGCTACGGCCAGGTCAAACCCGATGTATCAGCGCCGGGCGTGAATGTGCTCGCCGCTATGCCGCCGGCAAGCGTGCTGGGCGCACTTGCGGGAGGCAACTACGGAAGGATCAGCGGGACCAGCATGGCCACTCCGCACACCGCCGGAGCCGCGGCGCTTATCAGACAAGGGCATCCCGACTGGAGCCCCGATTACGTTCGAACCGCGATGATCAACACCGCAACAAACATGCGCGCGGAATCCGGTGCGCCCAAGGCTGACGGCGCGACCGCCGATTCGATCATCGATCAGGGCGGCGGATTGATCGATGTATACCACGCAGTCCACGCAAAGGCTCTGATGGGAGTCGCGGGTGACGGAATCATTCAGCCCTCGATCCTCGGCAGTCATTCGTTCGCCGAAGTCCCCGTCGTCAACAACCGCGTGACCAGCACACAGAGCGTCGCCGTGACGATTCAGGACCTTTCCGGTCAGGGAGGTACTTACAATCTTGCCGCGGTCAACAATCGCGATACCCAGATCAACGGAATAGGAATCTCCGTTTCGCCTTCCAGCGTCACCGTGCCGGCGGGCGGCTCAGCGACTTTTAACGCCAACGTCACGTTTAACGGCGATCTGATCCGGGATCCAAACATCGCCGAAGTGAACGGAACGACCGTTACCTTCCGGCAAATCGAAATGCAGTGGTATGTGACCGCCAGGCGTTCGGACGGCGCCGAGTCGCTGCGAATGCCGTTCTACTACCGGCCCGTTCCTTCGCTTCCATCCGCGGGCTCATCCTCGACCGAAACGCAAACCTTTACCGGATCAATCGTGGCCGGTGATGGCGGCAACAAGACAGTGGCGGGTGTCACCTTCGTCGATATCCCACTGACAGTGTCGAATACTACTTCGAAGATTGTCGCCGATTTGAATTTCTCTGAGACCGTAGACGACACCTTCGCCGATCTCGATATCTTCCTGCTCGATCCGGACGGCAATGTGGTTCAAAGCTCGACCAATCCCGGAGGTCCCGAGCACATCGATGTCAATGTAAGCCGGGGCGGAAACTATACATGGGAGGTAACGGGATTCCTCGCGGCCAATACTGATTTCACGCTCACCAGCACGCAGGCAAAAGGAAACACGGTTTCGCCAAATCTGACGCAAGTACCGGGCGACTTTGTCGACTCTCAGGGTCGTCACGTGGACTTCGACGGCAGCTTCAATTTGCAATGGCAGCCGAACGGCGGCGAGCAGGGATTCGAAATCGAACGATCACTCGACAACGACTCCTGGCAAGTTATCGCCGACGTCGCGGGTAATGTGAGCACATATCCGCTTTCCAGTCTTGCGAACAACCAGTACTTCTTCCGGGTGCGAGCTTTTTATCCCGGACAGATCGGGCTGTTTGTTTCAAATCCAGGCAACACAATCAGCGTGCTGGTTGATCAGCGCGCGCAAAGCGAGATCACGGGTCTCGTCAAGACCGCCGTGTCCAATGTGTCCTTTACGGGCGGTGTGTTTCAACTCGATCAGAGCCTGACCAATCAGTCCTCGAACACGTATGTCCCGCTGGTCGAGTTCAAAGTGATCAGCATCAGTTCAGGGTCAGGCACAGTGACGGCGATCAATTCGGACAACGGCGGCAACGGAACAAGCGCTGCGAACGCGGCGCTGTTTGATTACTCGCGCAAGCTCGGAGGCGATGAGCAATTCAGCCCGGCTGAAGTGAGCGGCAATCGCACAATGAGGTTCCGCGATGACGCGTCCGAATTGTTCACCTTCAGCGCAATCGTAACCGCGTATCGCCAGATGACCGCAGGCGCACCGGGCGGAGCGCCCCCGGCGGGCGGCGCTCCTGCTGGCGGGTCATCGGGCAGCTCTACGTCATTGTTGGGACTGACCTCGCTGATGAAGTTCACGGTCAATCCCACTCTCAAAACCGTGTCGGTCACAGTAGTAAGGCTGACACCATAGTTCGCCCCCGGGAGAGGCGCAGAGGGACCAGAGTCGGCGCGGAGATCAATTCTCTTCAACGACTCTTCATCCCGCCCTCTGCGCCTCCGCGGAGAAATCGGCATTGATCCTTCTACATCACGGAGGTTTCGATTATGCGCGCGACCGGCTTCAAAAACGTGATCACCCTTCTCACGATCGCCGCTGTGTTTGGATTTGCAACCTACTCCGCCCGACCAATATCCGCTCAGAGCGCAAACACGCCGCCTCGATTCAACACTGACATTACGTTCGGCAATAACACGATGGCCGATTTCTCAGCGACCAGCGGCGAGCCGATTATCAAATCCGACTCGGCCGGCAATATCTTCGTCACGTCGCCTTTCGGTCTCAGCACCACAGTTGGTCTGTTGTGGAAATCAGCGGACGGAGGCCGGAGCTTTGTTCCATTGGGCTCACCAATCGTACGCGATTCGGTTACCGCGCCCGGCGGCGGCGACACGGACATCGATTTCGACGCGAACAACTGGCTCTATTACGTCGATCTTTCCGGCGCGTGCATAACCGCGGCCGTGTCGACCGATGGCGGAAACACCTTTCCGGCGAACCGCGTGAATCCCATCGTCTGCGTGAGCGATACGAATCCGGGCGCCGCGGCGGACGATCGCCAGTGGGTCGCCGGTTTCGGCAACGGTATAGCTTATGTTACGTGGCGCAACCTCACGGGCTCGAACTTCTGGTTATTCAAAACCACCGATGGCGGGTTGACCTGGGACAAAGGAACGCTGCTTGGGACGGTGAGCGCGGGCGGGCCGCTTCGTGCTGATAAGCAAAAACGAAAAGTAGTCGTGAACGGAGTCGAGCGAGACGCCGTCATTCTGTATCAGTTGTTCTATCGCGGCAACAACCTTCGAGTGTTTCGCGTAACGGACTTGCTCGATGGCTCACCGTTGAAGATCGACGACTTGAGCATCATCGATCCGGGACAAAGCATTGCGAACGTGATCCCGACGATGGCGCTCGACACGGCGGGGAACGTTTACGCTTCGTGGTCGCAATCGGCGAACTCGATCTGGATGGCCTCGTCGACCGACCGCGGGCAGACGTGGTCGCCGGCGCGACAAGTAAGCCCGGCAACGCTGACCGGCACAAACATTATGTCGTGGATCGTGGCCGGTGATCCCGGCCGCGTCGATGTTGTCTGGTATCGCTCGGCGCTTCCGGGCAATCCAGTCAATACGAACAGCATGTGGGACATCTACATGGCCCAGTCAATCAACGCCAACGATGCCAGTCCCACCTTCAACACGGTGAAAGTCAGCCAGGATTTAATCCACCGAGGTCAGATTTGTCTCGCGGGTCTTAATTGCGACACGGCGGTTCCGATGCAGGACCGAAGCTTTTTGGAATATCCGTCGGTGTGGCTCGATGCGAAGGGGGCGGCGATCGTCACCTACAACGACAACTCGAATCAGGTGCAGGGGCCTTATGTAATGGTCGCAAAACAAGCGAGCGGCCCCAGCCTTTACAGCTCTGTCGGATACATCACAGGCGATCCGGGCGCCGTCACTATCGCTCAGCCCGCGGCAGGGGAAGCGATAACGGCGACTTCGTACACATTGACCGGCACGCACAGCGTTCCGCCGAAGAACTTTGATAAGGACGAAACAAACGACGCGCATTTTCCCGATCACGGAGCGGTGATCGGCAGCAACATTCCCGCGCTTGATATCAAATCGGTATCGCTCAGCGATGACGCGGACTCGATCACGGTGACGATGCAGGTTGGCGATCTCACGACCGCGGCGGTCGCAGCGGCTCCGGCGCAATCGGGCGGCGACGGGGTGTTGTATCTGACGCAGATGCATTACAACGAAAACATCTACTGGGTCGGAGCTGAATTCCGCGCCGGCCAGCCGCGTTTTCTCACCGGCAGTTTGGGGATCATCAAATCGGCAACGTCGAAGAAGTTCATCACCTACAATCCCGATGTCGCGAGTTCGATGGCCGTCCAGGGACAAATAACGAACACTTCGCCCGGGACAATATCAATGAAGGTTCCACGCGCGCTAATGGGTAATCCCGCAAACGGCGCGCGCCTGTTGAGCGTGACCGGGTATGCATTCTCGGAACGCGGGCTGCTCGCGCCTTTCGTAGCAGGCCAGCCAAATCCGACAAGCCTTCCGGTGCAAGTTGATGCAAGCGGCGCAAGCACCTACGTCGTTGGCGACGGTCCACAACTCGATGGCGTCGTAGAGGTGTCCATCGATGATTCGACGTTCGCTTCGCCGCGAACGGCTACGCTCTTGAACATCACCAGCGGCAATCAGTGGCAAGTGCAACTGACAGCGCCGGACCTGATTGCCGGCTCGCACACTCTTTTTGTGCGACAGCGTATCAACGGACGCGACGCCTCCGGGATTCGAACCGTGCAGTTCAGCGTGTCACCGACGATTGAACAGATCGTTAATTCGATGGTGAGCATGCAAACGAGCAATCCGAGCTTCGCGGGCGGCGTCGCATCTTTCAATCTCAGCCTCACGAACACATCCAGCGAGTCGATCTTCACTCCGTTGCGCCTGCAAATCGCGCAACTGACGGGCGGGGCCACGGCGGCGAACGCCGACAACGCACTGACGGGCCCGGGCGCCTACTGGGATTACAGCAATCGAGTCGGCGCGGATTTGGTTCTGTCCGCGAGCGAGGCTTCGAGCGCGAGGAACTTGCGCTTCACCAATTCGACTAACCAGCCCTTCTCGGTTACGTTCAATGTGATTGGCAATCTTGCGCGCGCCGGTCAAGCCTCGGGCTCAGCAGGCAGCGCGGGCGGCTCGAGCGGCGGGTCCGGCAGCGGAACAGACAGCGGAACGGGCGGCGCTTCGAGTTCAACAGACTCGCTGACGAGCGCGGTCTTCAAGCTCACTTATAACCCCCTGCTCAATACCGTAACCGTCCAGTTATTACAGCCTTGATGCGTTGAAAAGGGGCGGCCGCCAGCCGCCCCTTACTCTTTCAAGTTTAGTTCAAGAATCGGTCAACACTCGCCGCGTAAGCTGATCCCGATCACAACTCCCAGGAGGATTCCGATGAAACGAAGCTCAAGACTCGCCGTTATCGCCGCCGCGGCAATCGCCGTCGCGCTCGTCATTATCGCGCCGCTTTCAGGCCAAAAAGCCGCCTCAACGACATCCGCCAGTGTCGTTAAGCGCGCGGTTCCAAACGTCGACATCAATATGTTGTCGTCTCCATTGCGCGCCGCTACTTCCGCGCAGCTTACGGCGCTCAATCAGTTCAAAAGCGCGTACGGAAGTCAGGCCAGCGTGCGGTGGAACGCATTCGCCGGATCGCCCGACGTGATGATGGGTTTCCACACCGCGGCCCTGGGCGGCACGCCCGAGCAAGCCGCTCGCGCGTTCGTAGCCAACAACTCGACGCTGTTCGGCGTTGATTCCTCGTCGCTCGTTTTGGCGGATCAAAAAGAAGGGCTCGGCGGATACCTGGTAAAGTTTCAGCAGAAGGCAGCCGGCTTGAACGTAATGAACGGCGGGCTGGGTTTCTTGATGACGCCGAACAATGAGATTCGAATGGTGATGGGCTCGACGTTTCGTGACGTCAATGTGTCGCCGAATCCTTCCTTGAGCGCGGCCACCGCAAACTCAACCGCGCAAGCATCGCTCGCTCAGTACGCAGTGTCGCGCTCGTCTAGCGCCGATCAGTATCTGACACCCGCTATGAACGAACTCGAATCGCAAATAACGCCGGCGCTTCGTCAACCGGTTCTCAATGTGTTTCCGACGGCCGGTGGTTACAAGCTCGCATGGAACGTGATGACGTTCTCGAAGAATCCATTCGGATTATTTATTACTCAGGTCGACGCGAACAACGGGCAAATCCTTGCTCGCGAAAACCTGGTGCGCTATCAAAATCCGCTGCCGTACACCGCGGACATTTATCCAAATCATCCGAAGCTCGCAAACCCCGATACGGGCGAGCTTGCGCTGGACGGCAATAACGAGCCGGATGGTCTGCTGAACGTAAAGCTTCGCTCCTACAACGAAGGAACAAATGCTACCGGCGTCGCGGGACTGCTCAGCGGCCCGCACGCGCTGGTTAAGAACGTGCTCGCGACCGAGCAACCCTTCGCGCAGGCCGCGCTCGGCACGTGGCATTTCCGGCATAACAACGCGCCGCTCGAAGCTCAGCCGAATGAGGCCGACGATCTGGCCGAGCCCGCCGAGCATATCGACGAAGTGAATCTCTTCTTCTTCATCAACTATCTTCTCGAATACGTGACCGACATTCATCGGCGCGATGATTCAGTGCACAGCCGAATCGGCCAGGGAGACTTTCCCGATCAATTTCCAAACAGCGACAAACCTCTCGTTGGGCTCTCGCATTTCCCAAGCGATGGAGGTGTGCTGATCGGCGGCGGTGTTGACACATCCGGCCCGCAGCAAATCCTTCTGTCAATCCTTGGACTGGACAACGCATTTTCGCTGCCGCTCTCGCAAACCGTGGACACGCCCGCGGGTCCACAGACGGTGATCATCAACCCGACGGTCTACGGTCACGGCTATCTGTTCAACGATCTCGGCAAGGACGGCGCGGTCGCTTATCACGAAGGCATGCACTCGATCTCGACTCCGATCGCGGGGCTCGAAGGCGCGCCCGAAGGTTCCGCGCTCAACGAAGCGCAAGCCGACTTGTGGGCTTATACAATCACCGATGCCGAAGCGATCGGCGAGTACGTCGTCCAGGGCGCACGCGTGCGCCAGTTCATTCGAGACGGTCGAATATTCGCGAACCAGACCGGCCGCGATCCCGATAGGCTCGCGTGGATCCGTTCGGTTCACTCTTCGCTGAAGTATTCATCTCTTGGCACCGAAGGCGGCAACGAGTTCGAAGAGCATCGCGACGGTGAGATTTACGTCGCTACCATGTGGGACCTTCGCAATCTTTTGAAGTCGGTCGAGCCGCAGGTGAGTTATCTTCGGCCCGCGTTCCTCGACGGCACGCCGACACGACAGATCAGCCAGGGACAGGACACGTGGGAGCGATTGCATCTGGGCTCGCTTTATCTTCTCGGCCTGACCGCGCCGGATACTTTCGTTAAGACTCGCGACGCGGTGATCGAAGCCGATCGAATCTTGTACTCGACCGATCCGACGGACCTCGACGCGCCCGGCAAACACGAAGCGTTGATCTGGCAAGTATTCGCTTCGCACGAGATGGGAATCAATTCGGATTCGATAGTCGGCGGGCGTCAAACGATTTCGACGCGAGTTCCGCAGTTCGCGGCGGATCAGGGTCACACGGGCGCTCCGCAAGGCGTGACGGTTGAACCTGCTTCGTCGAAGTCACTGCGAGTGGCGTGGCAGCCGGTCAGCGGTGCGATGGGCTACGAAGTGTTCAAGCGCAAGATCGGAACGGCCGGACAACGTCAGTTCCCTGGCGCTCCGTGGCACGTTTACTTTGACGGCGACAGCTCGACCACCGGATGGAGCCACGTGTCATACGTCCTGAATCCCGGAACGAGTTATGAGGACAAGGGCGAGATTGCTGAGTTCTTCGGGCCGGCGGGAATCAGCGGGACAAGCGATTCGACCGGATTCAACGAGTTGCTCGGCACTGAGTACGCGGTGCGAGCGCTGTCGGTGAATCCCAATCATCAGGTGGGCGTTTCGGATCTCAGCGGAAGCGCATCGGTGAATTCAGCCATTCAAGACGTGACTGCTGCGATCAAGACAACGATGTCGAACGTCAGGCTCGCGAGCGGCGTCTTCGAGTTCGATCAGACGCTGAAGAACAACGGCGTCGCATCCGCCGACGGAGTTGCTTATTCGCCAATCAACTTCCAGATCATGAACATCTCAAATCCAACCGTGTCGGTTAAGAACGCCGATAACGGAGGCAACGGCAGCTCGACTCCGGCTGTGTTCGCGTATAGCCAGTCGCTTGCGACCGGAGCAACTTCGACAGCACGCCACTTGCAGTTCAACGATCCGCAAGCCCAGTTGTTCACGTTCGACGCGGCGGTCACCGCGCGAGTTCGCACGGCGACTGTAGCAGTGAACGGGAGCCAGCCGGGCGATGGTGTTGGAGTTGGAATACCTCCGGCGGATGTGCGATTCACCAGCCAGACTGATACGTTGACCGGGTTGCTGGTGGCGGGCTCCGGCGGACTGGTGCTCATCAACGGCGTCGATTACATGGATGTGCCGTTCGTGGCCAAGGCGAATTCGTTTGGCGTTGACGGCGCGCTCGACGCGACTGTCTCGGCCGGTTCGGTGCCGGACATGGATTTCCAACTGCTTGATGATCAGGAAAACGTGCTGTCATCATCGGGGAACTTCGGTCCAAAGGAGTTCGTCAGCGCGGCGATCACACCGGGCCGGACGTATACATATCGCGTAGTGGGATTCGCGAATGGGCCTACGCAGTTCACGATCTCGAGCAAGCAATACTTCCCGGCGGGCCAGGCGCCGAGCTCGAGCGGATCGAGCAGCAGCGGCTCGTCATTCCTGCCGGCTGTTTCGGGATTCAAGGTGGTGAAGCTGATCAGGTTCACGGTGAATCCGCTGACCGGATCGGTGACCGCGCAGTTGTTGAACTAAGACTGAATTCTCTTGATGGTTAACAGAGGCGGTCGTAAATCGGCCGCCTCTTTCTTTGTTTTCCTTCGAGGAATGTACAAGAGGTTTCGGGGGATACCCACCCTCGTGAGAGGTGGGTCCGTGATGCTCCAGCCTACGGGAGATGACGCGCGAGCCGAAGACACTTGATCCAGCGCATACCCACCTCGTCAGAGGTGGGCTGTAGGCTCCAACATCAGCGACCCACCTCTGACGAGGTGGGTATGCCCAAGACTCGGAAAGCCGGCATCGCTGTAGGCTCCAACATCAGCGAC
>Ga0070699_100000100_pt1 | contig 81674 bp, 79 predicted proteins | sample KBSK1503metaG_FD_65473 | JGI IMG/M metagenome (GOLD analysis project Ga0070699, IMG submission 65473) | Corn, switchgrass and miscanthus rhizosphere microbial communities from Kellogg Biological Station, Michigan, USA - KBS K1-50-3 metaG | ecosystem: Host-associated > Plants > Roots >... | reverse complement strand
CCCCGCCACGTCCCAGGGCTCGCGCTTCGCTGCCCACCCAGAGTCGGCGCTGACGTTCGTTCAGGTGCGGCGAGATGTCGGCGAATCGTGTGGCGACCGAGGCCCCTATCTCCATAAAGAGATAATTACCAATTGTTAATCTTATTCTACGGCGAGCCCTAAGCCGGGCCGAGGCGGTAGCGGCTCGAGGCGGCCTCGGGTTCCACCGCGATCAAGCGCCAGCCGGACGCCGGCAGCTGGGCCGCGCGGTAGAGCGACGCTTCACGACGCACGAAGCCCCCAATCAGTGCACCCAGGAAAACCCCAGCCAGCGCGATCAGGGGCTGCACGGCCTCGTCCTGCGTCCGGCTCAAGCCCAACCCGGTCAAAGCGCCGGCCACGGCACCATGCGTCCAGTGGGTCGCCACCCGGTTGACGACCGCCTTCGTCGGATACAGGCCGGCCCAGTTGATCGCACGGCACACAGCATCCAGGGCATCCTGGTGCCGATCGCGTGCGTGCCGACGGTCGGCCATGTAGCGCAACAGAACGACCAGCGTGCTGGCGTCCAGCCAGTGCAGCTTGGCACTCGCGGCAAGCCCACCGAGGTGACTTCGGAGCCGGTTCATGTGCTGCTCACGCGGTACTGCCGACAGCCATGACGGTGGCCGACGAGCTTCAACCGTGAGGTGGTAGACCAAGGATGTTGGCCGCAGTATGCGGTTGGCAGGCCGGCGTGTCCAGGGCTCTCGCGCCGGCTACGGGACCTCTCGGTGCGGCCGGTTGGGGCTTATGCTCAGCCGACGATGGCGACAGAGCTTTCACTCCGCATCTCGACCGACGAGCTGGCCGCGCGCCGCAGCGCGGTGCTCGACCGGCTGCAACCGGAAGACGTGGCCGCGGTCGTGCTTTTCGGGCCGACGGCGATCTTCTGGCTGACCGGCTTCTCGTTCATCCCGACGGAGCGCCCGCTGGCGATGGTCTTCGACCGGGACCGCGTCCTCGCACTGGTGCCGAGCCTGGAGCGCGAACACGTCCGCACAGGTGCGCAGATCGACCAGGTCGTCGCATATGACGAATACCCCGGCGAGGCGCCGCCCCTGGGGCTTCTGGCCCGCACCCTGATCGACGAGATCGGTGTGGGCGGTGGGACGCTGGCGGTCGACGCCGATGGATATCCGGCCCGGTACGGGTATCGCGGCCCGAGCTTGACCGAGCTGCTCCCCAACCGTCAGGTGAACTGCGCGGCGCTGATCGAGGACATGCGCCTGGTCAAGTCCGGTCAGGAGCTGGCTCTCCTCCGCGAGAGCTCGCGATGGGCCGACAACACGCATCGCCACCTCCAGGAGCTCGTTGGTGCCGGCGCCGACGAGAACCAGGTCGCCATCCAGGCCAGCCTGCGGGGCAGCCAGGACATGATCCGGGAGCTTGGCCCCGAATTCGACCCGAAGGGTTCGGCGATGCTGCCGACCACGGCCGGCTTCCGGAGTCAGATCGGGGCCAACGCCGCGTTCCCGCACGCCATCAATCGAAATCTGGTCATGGGCGCGGGCGACGTGCTGGTCACGGGCGCCTCCGCCCTGATCTGGGGCTACCGGTGCGAGCTCGAGCGCACGATGTTCGTGGGCGAGCCCGGACCTGAACAGCGCCGCTGGTTCCAGCTCATGGTGGGCGCACAGGAGACCGCCTTCGAGGCGATGAAGCCCGGTCGGCGCTGCGCGGATGTCGACCGGGCTGTTCGCGACTTCTTCGATCGCGAGGGCATAACCGAGACCTGGCGCCACCATGCGGGCCATGGGCTGGGGATGGAAGTCCACGAGGCGCCCTTCCTGGACATCGGCGATGACCGGGTGATGTCGCCCGGCATGGTATTCAGCGTGGAGCCCGGCATCTATGTCCCCGGTCTGGGCGGATTCCGACACTCGGACACGGTTGCGATCACAGACGATGGGATCGAACTGATGACGCAGTACCCGCGCGACCTCGAGAGCCTGATCTGCGCTATGTGACCGGCAGAGAGGCGATTAACCGAGCTCCTCCAGCACCCCGAGCAGCCGCTCCATGCCTTCGATGAGCAGCTCCCGCCCCGTCGAGAAGGCGACCCGAACGTGGCCCTCCCCACCCGGCCCGAACTCGATGCCCGGGCGCACGGCCACACCATGCTCCGCCGCCTGTCGTACGACATCGAGCGAGCTCACCTCGGCCGGGTACCGGATGAACGCGTAGAAGGAGCCTTTCGGCTCGCACAGCTCGAGACCGGCAACGCCGTCCACCATGCGGGTCACGATGTCACGCCGCGCCTCGTACTCGCGGCACATCCGCGCCGGCCAATCGGTCGGCTCACTCACGGCAACCATAGCGGCCCGCTGGATGGCACTGCCGAGAGGCCCGTTGAACGCTCGATGGACTCGGGTGGCCGCCTCCACCACAGCCTTCGGCCCGGCCAGATACCCGATCCGCCAGCCGGTCATGGCATACGTCTTGGAGAAGGTCTGGACGTAGATCAGCCGTTCCCTCAGCCCCTCGATCTCGAGCGCCGACGTGAACTCCACACGGTCGTAGACGATGTGGTCGTAGGCCTCGTCCGACAGCACGAGCAGGTTGTTCTGCTCTGCGATGTCGGCCAGCTCATCCAGCTCGTCCCGCGTGTACACGGCCCCGGTCGGGTTGCAGGGGTTGCAGATCACCACCATCCGGGCGCCGGGCGCGGCGGCGGCGATGCCGTCGAGATCAAGGTGGAGGTCCGGGCGATGGCGGACGAAAGACACCTCGCCGCCGGCCATCCACACCAGGTCCGCGTACAGCGAGTAGGTGGGCTCGGGCACCACCACCCTGGTCCCGGGATCCACGGACGCCAGCACCGTGGCGGCAAGGCCCGCGCTGCCTCCGTGAGTGATCAGAAGCTGGTCGGTGCCGTAGGCGCGGTTGGCCACGTCCGCAACCTGATCGGCAAGCGCGGTCCGCAGCTCGGGGTCTCCCTGGGGCTGTGCATAGTGGGTCGCACCCGCTGCCACCGCGTCCGCCAGCGCTTGACTGATGTGCTCCGGGGTCGCGAAGTCCGGATCCCCGGCAGCCAGCGAGATGAGCTCGGGCCCCGGTCGCGTCACCGGCCGCCGCGATCGCGCCGCAAGCTCCTGCACCATCCGCGATGGCGTGAACTCCAAATCAGCCTCCCGTGTCATTCTGCTGTCTCACTCCGCGCGCCTGGCAAACGAGCGCTCACCTCTGTCCCCGCTCCGGGCAGGGCACAGCCGACCGCCACTGCCGCCAGAGCCACCACTGCCGTGGTGCTGATCGCAGCCGTCGATGCCACGAGCACGCCCAGCAGTGTCCCGACTACGAGGCCACCCGCCTCGCGGCGGGACCCGACCGCGGTCAGCCGGATCGTAGCTACAAATACCAGAGTCAGCGCCGCCGCCGTACCGGCAAGCGCCCGGCCCCCGTCGGAACCCGCGATCACCTCCCTGAGACCGATGGCCAGCGCGGTCATTGCCATCAGGAACGGCAGGTGGCCGTAGAACCAGACCTGTCCCGCCCAACGAGTACGCTGCACGGGGGCTCGTTCCAGGTGGTCGAAATACGACCACCAGATGCCGAAGGCGGCCGCCATGCCCAGTGCCCCTGCCGACGCAGCGGACAGGTCCCACCGCCGTCCGGCCAGGCTGCTGGCGCTGGCCGCGATCGACTCCCCCAGCACGATCAATGTGAAGAGCCCGAAGCGCTCGGGGAGATGGGATGGATCGAGCTGCACACGCTGCTGGAGCTGCCGTGCGGTCAGTGGCGTCGCATAGTCGACCACCATGGCCACGGCCCAGACGGCGAATCGGCCGGGTGTTGGCACCAGAGCGGAAACGAGCCAGATGGCGGCAGCGGCGCCGAAGCCCGCTGCGTAGTGGCCGGCGATCGACCTGCGATCGCCATCCTGGCGGCGACGTACATCCCAGTAAAGCCCGACCAGCACGAGCCGGATCAGCGCGTACGCGGTCGCGAACTCGCGGCTTCCGGACCCCAGCGCATCGTCGACGTGGACGGCGAGGGCGGCAACCGCGAGGAGCTGGGCGCCAACAGCAAATCGCACCCAGCGCTGGCCTCGATCGAACCGGTCGAAGTACACAGTGGTACCCACCCAGGCCCACCAGACTGAGATGAACAGAAAGACGAAGCCGGCCACACCTGCCGGCGACGCGTCGCGCGCCAGGCGCCCGGCGAGCTGGGTCACAGCGAAGGCGAATACAAGGTCGTAGAAGCCTTCCAGCCAGGTCGGTCGCCGCCCTGCGGCGCCGCCCCCGAGCTCAGGCCCGATCGCTCTCCGCGCTTCGGCCGACACGTCAGTAGGAACGCGGCAGCCCGAGAACGTGCTGGCTGAGGTAGTTGAGCACCATCTCCTGCGATATGGGGGCAATACGGTAGAGACGGATCTCCCGCCAGAGACGCTCGACGTGATATTCGCGCGCGTAGCCGAAGCCGCCCAGCGTCTGCACCGCCGCGTCGCACGCCTCGAAGCCCGCCTCCGCGCCGAGATACTTGGCGGCGTTGGACTCGGCCCCGCAGGGCTGGCCGCGATCGTACAGCCATGCCGCCTTCATGGCCAGCAACTCTGCGGCGTCGAGCCTGGCGGATGCGGCAGCAAGAGGGTGCGCGATGGCCTGGTTCTGGCCGATGGGCCGCCCGAAGACGACGCGTTCACTGGCGTACCGGGCAGCGATGCGGAGCGCCGAGCGACCGATCCCCACCGCCTCGATGGCAGTCACGATCCGCTCGGGGTTGAGGCTGTCGATCAGGTGGAAGAAGCCGCGGCCCACCTGCCCCACCACGTCCTCCTCTGGGACCCGAAGGCCTTCGATGAACAGCTCGTTCGAGTCGACCGCGGCCCGGCCCAGCTTGTCGATCCGGCGGATTGTGCAGGCGCTCCGGTCCAGGTCTGTGAAGAACAGGGTCATGCCATCGAAAGGCCGCACATCGTCGCGCGGGGAGGTGCGCGCCAGGAGAAGGATCTTCTGAGCCTGCTGAGCGTTGGTGGTCCAGACCTTCTGACCGTTGACGACCCAACCACCATCCGTGTGCTCGGCCCATGTGGTAATCCGCGAAGTATCGGTGCCGGCTGTGGGCTCGGTCACACCGAACGCAAGCAAAAGCCGGCCGGCGGCGATCTCGGGCAGGCAGTTCCGCTTCATCTGCTCCGATCCGAAATGGACGACTGGCGCCGGCGGGAACATGAAAAAGTGGATGGGTGAAGCGCCGCTCGTGCCCGCGCCCGACAGGCAGATCGCGTGCATGACGATCGCTGCCTCGGAGATGCCGAGCCCTGCGCCGCCGTACTCCTGAGGGATGATCGTGCCCAGCCAACCACGCTTGGCGAAGGCGTGTACGAAGTCCCATGGGTACTGCTCCGCGCGGTCGTGCTCCAGCCAGTACTCCGGCGGGAAGCTGCTGGCCAGCGCCAACACCTCGTTGTGCAGGGACTGCTGGAGATCGGAGAGCGCGAAGTCCATCAGGTTAGATCCGAGCGCCAGCGACGTCGGTGAACGGCTCCCAGCGGGCCCTCCACGACCAGGCTGGCGACGAAGCCCGGGGCCGGGCTCAGTGCCCGTAGTGTCCACCGGCCAGCCGCTGCGGAGAGGTCACCGATCTCGAGCAGACGCAGAGGCCCGCCTGCCGAGAAGTCGACGCTGCAGCTGTCAAGGGGTGCCCGCAAGCCGGTGCCGACGGCCTTGAGCCAGGCCTCCTTGGCCGTCCACCACCGATGGAAGGCGACCAGGCGCTGGGCCGGCGGAAGCGCCCGATAAGCCTCTCGCTCGAGTGACGTGCCGTACCGCTCGACCACGGAAGCGGGGTCCCGATTTGACTTGACACGCTCGACATCGACCCCGATCTCGCGGCCCCTGGTGACCCCCAGTACGAGATATCCATCGGACGCGGAGGGGTTGAACCGCAGATCCGGTCCGGTTCCGCATTCCACCGCGGGCTTGCCGTCGCTGCTGACCGCAAATGCAACCGAATCCGGCGGGCAGCCGAGGTAGCGACTCAGGATCAGGCGGCGCAGCCCTCTGCCGGCCGCAAAGCGATCGGACAGGAGCCGGCTGCGATACCGTGCAGCGCGGGCGCGTTCATCGACGGTCAGATACCCCGTGACCCTGGCCAGGGCGACGGGAGACAGGTCCACGCTGCCTGTCCACAGATCGACGTCCATCACGGGCAAGGCGATCGGCCGGCTCATTTGCTTGACAGACTTCACGCCGCCGCTAGACTCAACCGCCATCGGGGCGACCAAATGTGCAGACGTCGCATCCGTGAGGTCCGTGGAGGGAGACGTGAACGCACTCCGAGCCGATCAGGTTGGCAGCCTGCTCCGTCCGTCCGCGCTGATTCAGGCCCGCGTCGACTTCTCCGCGGGGCGCCTTGATCGCCAGGGTCTTAGGGCCGAGGAGGACCGGGCCATCCTCGACGCGCTCCGCTATCAGCGGGACTGCGGCATCGACATCTTCACCGACGGCGAGTTCCGCCGCGCCAGCTTCATGGGTGCGTTCCTGGACGGAGTCGACGGCTTCGTGGAGGCCGAGGCGGTCGCCGTCCCCTGGAGGGCGGTCACGGTGGCCGAAAGGCGCTCCCAAGCGGCTCGAGTAGTCGCCGGGAAGCTCCGGCCCCGCGGGCGCATCAATGAGGTCGAGGCGACCTTTCTGCGCGAGCACGCGGGGGGCGCATTCAAGATCACGCTGCCCAGTCCGCTGCTGTTTGCCGAGGAAGCCTATCGGTCCCATGTCACAGCCGAAGCCTATACGTCCAGGGGGGAGCTGATCGCCGACGCGGCGAGCATTCTCGCCACTGAAGCTGGTCGGCTTGCGGCGGAAGGCGTCCCGTACATTCAGGTCGACGCCCCCGGCTACACGCACTGGGCTGATCCGAACCTCGTCGATGCCAGTCGAGCAAATGGCGTCGACATGGCTGAGCTGCTGAAGGCCGCGCTCGCGGCGGACAACCGTATCCTCGACGCAGCGCGGGCCGGTGGTGCGCTTACTGCAGTGCACCTGTGCCGGCGGAACTCAATAGGTCGATGGCTCGCCGAAGGCGGCTGCGACGCGATCGCAGCGACCCTGTTCACCAGGCTCCGTTGCGATCGCCTCCTGCTCGAGTACGAATCCCCACGTGCGGGTGGCTTCCGGCCGCTCCGATTCGTGCCTTCGAACAAGGTGGTTGTGTTGGGGCTGATCACGACCAAGACGGGTGAGATGGAATCGCGCGACGAGCTCCTGCGCAAGATCGATGAGGCATCGCACGTCGTGCCCCTGGAGCAGCTGGCGCTGAGCACTCAGTGTGGCTTCGCGTCGAGTCAGATGGGTAACCCGCTCACTCATGAGGGGCAGTGGCGAAAGCTGGAACTGGTCGCGTCGCTCGCGCGTGAAGTCTGGCCGTGACCTTCGCATTTCCGAATCAGAGCCACCCAGAGAGTCTGGGGTGTCCCAGTTAGTGCCCCGGCGCTTGACAGGCCCAGCGGCCTGGTGGGGGATTTTCTGTGAGGATGTGGTGGAGGTGACTGATGTGGGCCTCGGCCCCGGTCGGAACGCCGCATTTGCACAATTGCGCAAATTCTCCGCAGCCCGGAACTACGCGGTTGTACGCATGCGTGGTTCCTGGAGACGGGGAAGACCGCATTTGTACGTATGCGCAGGTCCCGAGCCCCATGTGGCCGGTGAGGACCTGAGCGCGGAAGTAGTCAGGACAGCTGGGCGCGGCCGAACAGCCCGGCCGGATCGGCGTTCTCAATCCCCAGCAGGCGTAGCTTCCAGTCCACGCCGGCACCGAACCCAACCAGTTTGCCGTTGCTCCCGATCACCCGGTGACAGGGGATGATGACCGGTACGGGGTTGGCGCCATTGGCAGCGCCCACGGCACGGACTGCCGACGGCCGGCCGATAGCCTCGGCGACATCCGCGTAGGACCGTACCTCGCCATAGGGGATCTCACGCAAAGCGTTCCACACGTTGAGCTGGAATGGCGTTCCCTGGAGGTCCACAGGCGTCGCGAACTCGGTCAAGTCGCCGCGCAGATAGGCGTCCAATTCCTCAGCCAGGCGCCGAGCGCGCGTATCAGTGCACCGCGCGTCACCGCTTGATTGATTGGGAAACCTCAGCTGCCTGACACCCTCGTCGGAGAAGCTCGCCTCGAACGTTCCCAGCGCCGTCGGCAGCGCGACGGCAGTCAGTGTTCGCCTGTCATTCATGTCAGGTGAAACACATCTCTCGCTGCTTTCGTTGCCGCGAACTACGCGGGCGGCGCCTCCTCTCTCTGCGCACGAATCCTGGCCAGGCGTACGGCCCGCGCCTTGGCAAGAGCCTCGCGCCTCTTCTCGAGCACCTCCGGAGAAGGCGACTTGCGTCGGCGTTTCGCCGCTGATGCGACTGCTCGGCCGTCGGTCACGTTGAGCATTCCACGGATTTCTTCGAGCATCTTCTGCAGTCGCTGATTCTCGATCTCGAGCTCCCGGTTTCGAGATACGAGTCCGTTGATTCGGTCAACGATCTGTCCCAGCCCGTCCGGCTGCACCGCGCGCCCACGACGTCGTCGAACTCCTGTTACATTCTCTGGCACTTGAACCGTGAATCCTCCTTTCGGTTGGTCGAGAACCTTCACATAGTAGCCGCTGTGCTGTGAACCAGTTTCACAGAGCCCAATTGCAACACAGCGCACATCGGTGTTGCTGAGATCGACAATGGACCAGTGACATCGACGAGCACCGCCATCACCGGCGCCGACCTCCTGGTCGACGCATTGCTTAAACACGGCGTCAAGGTCATCTTCGGCCTCCCAGGCGTCCAGCTCGATCCCGCCTTCGACGCACTGGCGCGCCGCACCGATCAGATCCGCGTGTATCACACGCGGCATGAGCAGGCCACCTCATACATGGCCGACGGGTACGCGCGGGCCTGCGGTGAGCTCGGCTGCTGTCTGGTGGTACCCGGCCCGGGCCTGCTCAACGCGATGTCAGGCCTGGCCACGGCACATGCCTGCTCGTCTCCGGTTCTCTGTGTAGCCGGACAGGTCCCGTCCGATCAGATCGACTCTGGCAGAGGCCTGCTGCACGAGATCCCGCATCAACTGGAGATGGTTCGCTCCGTTGTGAAGTGGTCGGGACGAGCCATGCGGCCCGACGAGGTGCCGCCGCTCATCGCCGAAGCCGTAAGGCAGACCCGCACAGGACGCCCGCGACCAGTCGCGGTCGAGGTGCCACCGGACGTGCTGGAGGCTCTCGGCGATGGCAGACCCATATCGGTGAATGTCGACGGCGGCCGGCCGAGCGGAGATCACGCCTCGCTGGAGCTGGCCGCGTCATTGCTCGGCAGGGCGGAGCGACCCCTCATCGTCGCTGGAGGCGGCGTGCTGCAGTCGGGGGCGTGGGACGAGCTGGCCGAGGTCGCCGAGCGGCTGCATGCGCCGGTCCTGGTGTCGAGCAACGCCAAAGGCGCGATGTCCGCCCGGCACCCGCTGGCGTTCGAGGGGCTGACTGCTCCCCACCTGGTCAAGGCGGCCGATGTCATCCTGGCCGTGGGCACCCGCTTCGCCACGGGAGGCGGATCCCGGTGGCGGCTGCAGCCCGACCAGCAACTGCTGCGTATCGACGCCGACCCCGAGGAACTGGTCCGGGACGTAAGGCCGGCAATAGCGGTGGAGGCTGACGCGAAGCCGGCGCTCGGCTTGCTGGCCGACTTGCTCGTGCCTCGCGCGGCGACGGCCTGGCGTGGCCTGGATGAGCTGCGTCGGAGGTGCAGTGAAGAGCTTGCGACCCTCGAGCCGCAGGCCAGCTTCGGGGCGGCCATCCGTCGGGCGCTGCCGGACGATGCGATCGTGATCGATGGCATGACGCAGGTGGGCTACTGGTGCCGCATCGGGTTCCCCGTGTACGAGCCTCGGACCTTCATAACCGCCGGCTACCAGGGCACCCTCGGCTTCGAGCTGCCAACCGGTCTCGGCGCCCAGGTGGCCAGGCCAGATCGCCGGGTGGTCGTGATCGCCGGGGACGGCGGGTTCATGTTCAACGTCCAGGAGCTCGCAACCGCCGTCCAGCACGACATCCCGGTGATCACGGTGGTCTTCAACGACAACGGCTACGGCAACGTGAGGCGCATGCAGCGGCAGCGATTCGGCAGGCTGATCGCCAGCGACCTGCACAATCCTGACTTCGTGAAGTTGGCGGACTCTTTCGGGCTGAAGGGGCTGCGGGCATACGAGCCCGAAGGGCTCGCCGGCGCGCTTGCAGACGCACTGGACCACCCGGGCCCGAGCCTGATCGAGGTCCCCGTGGGTGAGATGGAAGATCCCTGGCCACTTCTCATGCGCATGCGCACCACCTGACTCAGCGCTGCTCCAGTTCGAGCACCACGTCACCGGCCCGGACTGTGATCACGCCGGCCCGTCGACGAATGTCGACCGGTCCGTCGAATGTGACGTGGTCGACCGAGCCGTCCCTGGAGACTCGCACGATCACGCCCTGGGGGCTGGTGAAGACGTTCTCGAACGTCTTTCGGAGCGGGATGCGCGAGCGCAGCTCCCGAATGACCGGCGCTGGCCGGGAGGGCGGCGGCGCCGGCCCCGGCCCTGCTGCTGGGGGAGCTTCCGGCTGTCCCGCCACCGGCGGTCGAGGCGCCGGCGGCACCTTCCCCGGCCTCGCCATCGACGTCGCGGAGACCCCCTCCCCCGGCTTTGCCGGGTACTCCCCCGACGTCGCGGGGGAGAGTTGGGTGTGCCGTCCCGCACGACGAGCGAGGGCCTGTTCGAGTGACCTCTGCAGAAGCTCCGAGCCGACGTCGCTCTGGAAGAAGGCCGTTGACACCCTGGCCGGATCGTCCCGCCTCCGAAGGCAGTTGCGACAGTCCGCTTCGGCCTCGGTCTTCTGGTACGTGCCCTCGGCGAACGATTGATTGCACAGTGACACCACTGTGCCGGTCTCGGGTACGTGGGGGGTGAGGTGGATCCGCCCTCCACTCCTGCGCCGGACCCGCTCCAACTCGACGCTTATCGCCATCATGGACAGCATCCGCCCCTGGCGCTTCGCTGTCCACAGCAGCCCACGAAATCTCTCAATTTCGCAGGGACCCCGAGTGGAGTGGCAGGCCGGATCGGCGGTGGGCCATCCTGGACTGCAGAGCCGTGAGCACCGCCACGCCGGCAGAACACACTCCGACTCGCCCCTTCCCCTCTCCTGAGAAGGGAGCATCGCCGTCCACGCCGGGCCAGCTGCAGAGCGGTAGGGTTTCAGAACGCCTGCGCCGCCACCGGCGGCGCCGGTACTCGCGGATCGCTCGCTCGGCGCTGACGACGGCCTCGTGGACGGTCGTGGCCCTAGCCGCGCTGGCCTGCCTGGTGGCGCTCATCCTGCCCAACGCTCACTGAGCCCGCATCCGCCGACTGAGCCAGGTCAGCCGGCGGCGGGGCGCTCCGAGGCCGCGGAGTCAGCATCGGAGAAGAGCTCGGCGAGCTCCTCTCCGCGAATGGTTTCCACAACGAGTAGGCGCTCGGCGATCGAGTCCAGCGTGTCCCGTCTCTCGCTCAAGACGCTCAGCGCCAGTTGGTAGGCCTGCCCGAGGATCGCTGTCACCTCCTGGTCGATGCGCGCCGCCATCTCATCCGAGCATCCGGGAGTACCGGGGAGGTCCTGACCGTCGCCGTGACCGATCAGGACGATCCCCACTCTCTCACCCATCCCCCATCGCATGACCATCCTACGGGCCATCTGGGTGGCTCGCTGGATGTCGTTCTCGGCGCCGCTCGTCACGTCGCCGAAGACGATCTCTTCCGCGGCCCGGCCGCCCATGATGCCGGCGATCTGCTGCTTGAGCTCTTCTTTGCTGGTCAGGTACCTGTCGTCCGCCGGCAGCGTCAGCGTCCAGCCGAGCGCCATGCCGCGGCTCACCACCGAGACCTTGTGCACCGGGTCGCAGAGCGGCAGCGCCTTCATCACCAGCGCATGACCGACCTCGTGATAGGCGATGATCACCTTCTCTTTGTCGGAGATGCGGCGGCTCTTGCGCTCCGGCCCGGCGACAATCCTGGCAATCGCCTCCTCCAGCTCCTCCATCCCGATCACCTTGCGATTGGCTCGGGCGGTCAGGATGGCCGCCTCGTTGATCAGGTTGGCCAGGTCGGCGCCGCTGAAGCCCGGCGTCTGCCGGGCCAGCACGTCCAGGTCGACGGCCGCTTCCAGCGGCTTGTTGCGGGCGTGCACGTCCAGGATCTCCCGCCGGCCTCTGACATCGGGGAGGTCGAGGTTGACGTGACGGTCGAAGCGGCCAGGCCGGAGCAGGGCCGGGTCGAGCACGTCGGGCCGGTTGGTGGCCGCGATCACGATCACGTGTGTGTTGGTGCCGAAGCCGTCCATCTCCACCAGGAGCTGGTTAAGCGTCTGCTCGCGCTCGTCGTGGGCCCCGCCGAAGCCGACGCGCCGCTGCCGGCCGACGGCGTCGATCTCGTCCACGAAGACGATGCAGGGGCTGTTCTTCTTGGCCTGCTCGAAGAGGTCGCGGACGCGGCCGGCGCCGACGCCGACAAAGAGCTCCACGAACTCAGAACCCGAGGCGCTGTAGAAGGGCACCCCGGCCTCGCCGGCCACCGCCTTCGCGAGCAGGGTCTTGCCGGTGCCAGGCGGCCCTGCCAGGAGGACACCTTTGGGTATCCGTGCGCCCAGCTCCGCGAAGCGGGCCGGGTCTTTGAGGAACTCCACAATCTCGGCCAGCTCCTGCTTGGCCTCGTCTGCGCCAGCCACGTCTACGAATGTCACTTGAGGGCTGCCTGCGACAACGAGCCTGGCCGGGCTGCGAGCGAATGTCAGGGGCTGGCCGTTCTGGCGCCGGACCTGTCTGAAGACGAAGAAGATGAGCACGCCCATCAGGGGCAGGACGACCAGGTAGGGCAGGGCCCGTTGGAGCGCAGTCGAGGCCGATGAATCCGAAAATGATACGTCCACGCCATCCCAGGACAGTGTCGAAGCCAGGGGACTCGAATTGGCTGGCAGCTGGACGTTGTACTGCCGGCCGTCGCGGGCAGTCGCGACCCCGAAGTCGCCATCAACCTCGAATGCCTTGACCTGCCCCTGCTGAGCCTGGTCGATCAGCTTGCTATAGCTCCAGGTGCTCGTATGTGTATTCGCCGTCACTGTCGCGTAGACGATGCCGGCCAGAAGGCAGGCCGTGATGACGACAATGACCACCCCGATCTGGTTTCGGCGAGTCTGACTCACTCGGACGCCGGGCCAGGGGGGATTCCCCCCTCAGGAATGTCCATGCAGAATCGGGCGACCGCAATCAATGCCAGGAACTTCACCCGGCGCGGCTCGACAACCAAGGAGTCACGCGGAGCCTAAGAGTACGCAAACCAGGCTGGCGCGCGTCGGGCGGTCGGACAACCGCGGTCAGGCGGCTGCTAACGGATGCCTCCAGGGCAGACCCTGGGACCGCGCGCAGTCGCCGTCCGTCGTGATCCACTCCTTCAGGGCGCCTGGCGGACCGCCCCGGCCATCCGTTCCAGAACCTCTTCCAGGATCGGAGCCGAGGTGGCGAAGTTGAGTCGGACAAAGCTCTCGGCGCCCGGCCCGAAATCGCTGCCCAGTCCGAGCGCCACTCCGGCCTCCTCGAGGAAGAATTCCTGTGGGCTGGCGGCCGGCAAGGCCAGCTGGCTGCAGTCGAGCCACGCAAGGTACGTCGCCTCTGGACGATGGAACTGGACGGCCGGCATGGCGTCGGCGACCCATGCGGCCAGACGATCGCGGTTGGCCAGCAGCCGCTCCATAACCCGGTCCAGCCAGGGCTGCCCCTCCCGCCAGGCGGCAATGGTGGCGTCGATACCGATGGCACTGACCCCGCCGAGGAGGCGCTCGGGGATCGCCTTGCGGAATCCCGCTAGCAGCTCCTCCGAGCCGAAGTGCATGACCGCGCAGCGCAGGCCCGCGATGTTGAAGCCCTTCGTGGCGGAGTTCAGCGTTATTGTGCGGGCCGCTATCTCTTGACCCAATGAGCCGGTCGGGATGTGCCGCCCGCCTGGGTACACGAGGTCGCAGTGGATTTCGTCAGAGACGATCACCAGATCGCGCTCGACCGCGATGCTGCCGATCGCTGCGAGTTCCTCCCGCTCGAAAGCCCGGCCGCTCGGGTTGTGCGGATTGCAGAGGAGGAGGATCCGCGTTCGATCGTCGACCACCCCGCGGAGACCTTCCGCATCCACAAGGAGGCGAACCCGGCTGTCGACCAGCGGGTTGAGGACGCGCCGGCGTCCCGTACCATCGATTCCGCTCAGGAAAGGAGGGTAGATCGGCGTCTGGACGACGACGCCGTCAGCTGGCTCGCTGAAGGCGAGGATCGCTGCCGCAATCCCCTGCAGCACATCGCTGATCAATACCGTCCGCTCGTGGCCGGCGTCCCAGCCGAAGCGGGCCCGCATTCTGTCCGCAAAGGCCGACTCCACCCGGTCGTGACCTTCGCGGTGGGCGTAGCCGTAGTCATGCTGATCGACGAGGCTTCGGATTGCGCGCTGAACGGGCTCGGCCACTGCGAAGTCCATGTCGGCGATGGACGCGGGCAGGACCTCGTCCCCGTAGCGCCGCCACTTGATACCCCGGCGCGCGCGCATGGCCTCGATCGGCAAAGCGAATGACTCCATCTGGCACCGCCAATATTGCTGCATAACGGTGATGGCATCGTTGCAACCAGCAGAATGGCTTCGATGAGCGACGACAAGCGGATAAGCCGCTTCCCGGTCCCCAGCCTGAAAGACCTTCCCGCGGACATGCGCGAGCGGATCGATTCGGTCGCTGAGAAGACCGGCTTTGTCCCCAATGTCTTCCGCGCGCTGGCGCACCGCCCAGACGAGTGGCGCGCATTCTTTGCCTACCACGATGCCCTGATGGAGAAGGAGGGTGGGTTGAGCCCGGCCGACAGGCAGCTGATCGTGGTCGCCACCAGCGCAGCGAACGACTGCCTGTACTGCGTGATCGCCCACGGCGCCGTTGCGAGAATCCGGGCCCGCGACCCCCTGATCGCGGACCAGGTGGCGGTCGACTGGCGCAAGGCCGACCTGACCAGCCGGCAGCGGGCAATGCTCGGGTTCGCTGAGAAGTTGGCCGTGCGGCCGGCCGACGTGACGGAGAAGGATCTCGACGACCTGCGCCAGCACGGCTTCGACGATGAGGACATCTGGGACATCGGGGCGATCACCGCCTTCTACGCGCTGTCCAACCGCATGGCGCACCTGACGGCGATGCGGCCGAACGACGAGTTCTATTTGCTGGGGCGGGTGCCGAAGGAGAGCTTTTCTCAGCTCCAGGGTTCGGCCTGAAGCTGAACCGGCAACGGGCTCAGGTGATGGCCCCGACCGGCCACTGCCGAAGGCGGACAGCCCACGCGAACATCAGCCCCATGACGCCCTGACTGAGGTGCAGGTGCCGGAAGACCAAGATCAAGTAGACGGCGAACACCACGTTGCTGCCCGGATTCGCAGTCGCCGTGCAGCCCGAGATCTTCCATGGGGTCGGTGCTGAGCACGACTCGAATGGAGGCAGCGTCTATCAGGATCGCCCTGGCCGCGGGCAGCAGCAGGCCGGCGATAGCGGGGCCCGCGACCTGGGCCACGCTGCGGCTCACCTCCAGCTTGCTGTTGCCCTCGACCAGGTCCGCTCGCGGGATCAACGCAGGCAGATAGCCCTGGTTGGCGATCTCGAAGAAGACGCCTCGGCCTCGTGTCTGAACGCCGCAATTGCACAAGTGCGCAGTTCCGCGCAGCCCAGAACTCCGCGACATCCCCCACCAGGCCCCCCGGGCATCGATGGTGCCAGCGCGGATGCCAGGCGTGACCCGACACGAACTCCGAGCTCAGGCCCGGCCGTTACCGTCGTAAGTCGTCAAGCAGTAGCCGTGGCCGCGCAGCGTGACAATCGAAGCAGGGACGTTCAAGGTCTCGAGCTTGGCGCGCAGACGCACGATGTAGTTGCGGAGCTGGGCCTCCGTCCGCAAGTCCCCGTCCCACGCGATGCGCAGCAGGTCTGCGGCAGAGCAGGGCCGGCCGGCTTGCTCGAAGAGAACACGGAGCAGGGCTGCCTCAAGGCGGCTGAGGCCCACGGCAGCACCACGGTAGGCCACCGTTCCGCTGGCCGGCTCGAAGAACAGACCCGAGGACTGCAGCTCGCGCCGCCGCCACAGCGATGCCCGCCCTTCCAGCCACTGGATCTCGGCGTCGAGGGCGGTCAGCTCTGTGCGGCCGGCCAATGACCGACGGCCCGCCAGGTGGCGGTCCACCCGCCAGTGCACACGCTCGCGCAGCGAGCGCTTGTAGTCACACATGTGCTGGTAAATGGTTGCCAGGTGGCGCACATCGACGGGGCCGAGATGGCGCTCGCGAGACTCCAACCCCACCTCCGCCACGGCCAGCCATCTCTCTTGCCGTTCACGAGCCAGGACGTTGCCCAGCATCTGATCTATGTCAACCGTCCGCTGCTCACGTTCCGCAAATTCAGCTGCTGGGACGTAGTAGGGATTCCGGCACGCCGCCCCACCGATGACGAGCAATGGGTGTTCACAGATCACGTCGAACAGAGCCCTGTCGTCGAACCGTTTGCGATCGTACTGGCAGATAGCGGATGCGGGGTTGGCCTTGAAGAATGCCGTGCACCGGCCTTCGTACTGATTCAATCGTTCGAGTCCAGGGTCCGCAGCCAGCGCCCACCCCATGTCAGCCACGCCCCCCACGCCGGTGTAGCCGGCAGCTTCTGCCTGGGCGATCTGGAGGCGGGTGAAAGCCAGGAGGCCCTCCACGTCAAACGTACCTGGCAATGCCGGCAGGATGTGGCGATCAGCTAGCTCGAGCGCGGAAGACTCGATGGCGCGATTGACGTCAAGTCCGGCGCGGGCCAGGCTCTGCAGAGCTCTTGCACCGTCAAGCTCGTCGTGGATGTAGACACAGCGCAGGTGCTCTTGCAGGCCGGCCCTGAAGAAGGAAGCCGCCACCTCCACCTGCTCGTCGCGATCGCCGTAGATATGCCCCGCATGCCCATGCTCGGGGAGACGCAGCCCCCGCTCGGTGAAAGGTGCTCCCCCGTTGAATTCCGCGGACTCGCCGGTCGGGGGATGGTCGCGGAACCTCACCGACCAGAGAGTGTATAGCGACAGGCGTCAATTGGGTATTGCGAAGATGTTGCGCCGGGGCCGGACTGCTCGTGAAAGATGAGAAGTGAATGCCGAACTTTGAACTCGAATTGGCTGTTCGTCGCCGAACCTCCATAAGCTGGCTCTACACGCCCCGGCTCCGCCGGAGCCGGTATGGAGGTACCAACATGGACGAGCTGATCCAGCAGATTACGCAGCGGACCGGAATGAGCGAGGGGCAGGTCAGGCCCATCGTCGACATGACGGTCAACTTCATTAAGCAGAAGCTGCCGGCCCCCACCCAGGGAATGGTTGACCAGGCGCTCGGCAGCTCGCAGGACGCCTCCAAGACCGCCGAAGAGGGTCAGGGAGTCGTCGATCAGGTGAAGGGCTTCTTCAATCGCTGACCGAAGAAGACCCCCTCCCCTGCTCGAATGGTGAGGGGGTCTTCCTCGATCGTTCAATCGCCGCAGGCCATGGCGGTTGAGCATCGAAACCGCCAAACGCACGCTGCTGCCCGTCGCGCTGCGCGTTGTAAGACTTGCCGTCAACCGGCTGTGAGCCGATCACGACACCCGGCTCGGGGAGGGCAGCCGGCCATCATTTCGTCGACGAACCGTTCGTTTGCCGAAGTTTCCTCACAAATTCAGAATTTGGCCGTGCTAAGGCTTCGAGCGTATCATGCGTCCCGCATTGGCTCCCCTGGGAGCAATCCCAAAGAGGTATTACATGAACATCGAAGACATGGAAGGCATCGCCGAGGTCTACGGTCACAAGCTGCGGGCTGCCGGGGTGACCTCGACCGACGCATTGCTCGAGAAAGGTGGCAGGCGCACGGAACGGGAGAAACTCGCGAAAGAGACCGGGATCAACGAGGCACTCATTCTCAAGTGGGTCAACCGTGCCGACTTGATGCGTGTCAAGGGTGTCGGCTCCGAGTACTCCGACTTGCTGGAAGCCGCGGGTGTTGACTCTCCGCTGGAGCTTCGGCACCGCATTCCTGAGCACCTGTTCAAGAGGCTGGAAGAAATCAACGCAGCGAAGCGACTGGTCCGCCGCTTACCCACCGAGCACGAAGTGGGCGACTGGGTCAAGGAGGCCCAGGCCCTGCCCAAGGCAGTAGAGCACTAACCTGAGCCAATAAGCGCGGATCCGGGCTAAGAGGATCCATGGACGGGCCATACTAAGGCCCGTCTTTGCGTGATCAGTCAGGAGGGAATGGCGGTCAGGACTTTGCCAGGCCAGCGATCGCCATAGCCGTCGTCATCGGCCTTGCCGCCGCAACGGTGGCGGGCTTCTGGTGGGCGCGTCGCGGGCAATCAGCCCTGGCGACCACGTCGCAACACACACCGAAGACCCCCGTGCCGCCCGTTTACGCGATACCACCCGACCACTTCGGCATGCTGGCGCCTGGTTCCCGGCTGCCGTCGACCGGTGAGTGCACGGCGCTCGTCCGCACGCGCCCGTTCTCTGAGAACAAGGCAGTGAACACCAGCTTCAACCAGGCCATCGGCCATGCCCTGGCGCACGATTTCTTCGACCCGCGCAGCACAGATCCCCGGGCGAACTCAACCGTCGGTGTCCGGGTCGACGGCGACTTCACCGGGACGACACACGAGATCCTCCGATGGACTGCGTGCAAGTGGGGCATCGATGAGGACATCGTCTATGCCCAGGCGGCCAAGGAGAGCTGGTGGCGGCAGAACAGCATGGGCGACTGGCACCCGGACGCGAGCGCCTGTGCGCCGGGTCACGGTCTGGGTGCCGATGGCCGGCCCGGCCAGTGCCCGCAGAGCTTCGGCATCCTTCAGGATCGCTACCCCTTCCAGCACTCTTCGTGGCCTGGTATCGAACGCTCTACGGCGATGAACGCGGACACCGCCTACGCCACCTGGCGCGCCTGCTTCGAGGGCTACGAGCGCTGGCTGAACACGCTGGATCGAGGCCGTGAGTACGGCGCGGGCGATGCCTGGGGCTGCATCGGTCGCTGGGTCAGCGGTCGCTGGCACACCGCCCAAGGGGAGCAGTACGCCGCCGGAGTGCAGGACTACGAGAGGCGGCGCGTATGGGAGCAGCGCGATTTCGTCGAGGTGTAGATGATCAGTGGCGCCGCGTCTCAGCGCGATGCAGCGAGGCGCCCAGCCGCAGCTGGCGCCCAGGCTTATCGAGCACGCCGCGCGCAGCCGAGATCAAGCCGGCCTCCGCATTCTCGGCCGCGCTGACCTCTAGCCAGCGCAGCCCGCCCATAGACACGCCGCGGAAGCGCAGCACCGGGATGAACCCGGCCCCCGCAATTGCCTTCTCGCCGACGCCGTCTATGCTGCCGATCCACAGCCTGGCCAGACCCTCCCTCTTCAGCTGCTCAGCCATGCGGAGCAGCAGGGCCCGAAACACGCCCTTCCCTCGGTGGGCCGGCACCGTCACGCAGTTCCAGACGTAGGCCTCACCGCGCACCGGCCTGATCTCCAGCCCGAGCTCCCCGATCCACTCCGAGTCGGCCGAAAGCCAGCCGTAGGCGATGATACTTGGCCCCAGCCACGCTCCGAAGCAGCGGCACCCTCGAGCCAGCCGCCTGGCGACGAGGTCACCCTCCTCGACCATGGCGGCCGCGATCGCTGTCGCCGACGTCGCCACGACCTCACCGACTTCGGCAGCGAGCCGAACGGGCGGCGGACTCGATGCGCCCAGGTCCGCCGCCCATAGCTTGCCTCGCGTCAGAACCGGAAGAAAAGGCCGCGGATCTTCTCGATCACCTCCGGATCGCCGGTGGCCGCGCCGCCAGGGAAGCGGCCAAAGACGGTGAGGACGAAGTCGGAGGGCGTGTACCGGAAGACCGCGTCGCAGCCCTTGAAGTCACCTTCCTCGGGCTGGGACGACCACTGCCCGTCCTTGACTGTCACCCGCCACTTGCCGCCCCAGGGACCGGAGACGTCGATCCCGTAGGCGGTGTCGACGCCGCTGGCCGATTTCTGATCGACCGTGTACTGCATGATGATGTGGCAGTACGGAATGAGCACGCCGGCAGTCGCCTCGTCCAGCTCGGCCAGCTTGTTGCCCAGCCCGTACTCGATGTCGTAGGGGTGGATCCCGTAGTCCATGATGTGGAAGGCGGGATAGAAGCCGGCCGGTACGCCGCCCATGTACGGGTGGGTGACCATGAAGCCGGTCCACTCGTCGGGCGTCAAGGCCTCGAAGATGGACATCATCTTCGCCTTGTCGTCCTTGAGGCGAGCGAGCGAGTCCTCGCGTGAGAGCTTCCGGAACTCGAGGGCGTGGTCGTTCAGGGTTTCGCCCATGACCTGTAGTCCGAGCGCGCCTGCGTTTTCTCCCTTCTTCGCGACCTCCCAACGCGAGAGGTAGCCCTCCGTGACGTCGATCATGTGGCCGACCAGGTCGCGTACCTCCCACTCGGTGCAGCGCGTCTGGACGTTCCAGTTCCGGGGGTCCTCCACCAGGTCGAAGAACTTCGTCTGGTCGCGGCGGAGGACGTCGAGAACCGTTCCCTTTCCTTCCGCCGCCATCGGGTTGACCGGAGCCATCAGTGCGCTCATCAGTTCTTCGCTCCCACGAGTTGGATTGTGACCACACGAGTCTGCATCAATTCTCCGCGCCGGTCGCCGCGGTGGTCGGTACGACGATGGGCGGTAGGTTGAAATTCAGGTGCTCGCGCCGTCCCTCGTATTGGGGTGGCAGCTGCAGCGCAGAGCCGAGCGCTTCGGGCGGCTCGTCGACGGTGAACCCGGGCTGGTCGGTTGCAATCTCGAAGAGCACGCCACCCGGCTCCCGGTAGTAGATCGAGTGGAAGTACTTGCGGTCGATGACCGGTGTGACATTGAGTCCGGACTTCACGAGGACCTCTCGCCAGGCGAGCTGATGATCGTCGTTGAGGGCCCTCCAGGCCACATGGTGCACTGTGCCGGCCGCCTCCTCTCCGCGGGCCACGTCCGGCGCCTCCACCACGTCGACCAGCGCGCCTGGACCGCCTGATCCGGTCTCGAAGCGAGTGCGACGGCCCTCGGAACCGGCGGCGCGGAATCCCATGCTGTCGCTCAGAAGGCGGACGGTCGCCTCGTCCTCCCTTACGCAGAGCGTGACCGAATGGAAGCCACGGATGGCGTGAACCGGATCGACGGGGCCGCCAGACCAGGGTGCCCACCGCACATCAGACGCGGCGGCCACCAGCTCGAGCTCGATCCCGTCCGGATCGCGGAAGACAATGGCCTCCGTGTCAAAGCGACCGGCCCGGGAAACGTCGATCGCCAGCTGACGTAGGCGTCCGCTCCAGTAGCGGAGCGAGTCGCCGGGAACCGCAAACGAGACCACCGTCACCTGCCCGCTGCCCTGAGGGCCCCTGGGCAGCTGCGGCCATGCAAAGAAGGTCATCGCCGTCCCGGGTGTTCCCAGCCAGTCCCCGAAGTAGAGGTGATACGTGTTCGGTACGTCGAAGTTGACGGTCTTCTTCACGAATCGGAGTCCCAGCACGCCGACGTAGAAGTCGACGTTGCGCTGCGCATCGCCGGTGATCGCTGTTACGTGGTGGATCCCCGGCACATTCTCGGGCACAGCTTCTCTTTCTCCTCCGCGAATGTTAGGGCACGCCAGGCCCGGCCTTCACGGCCGTCTGACGGACAGGCTGGTCTTGTAGCCACTCTCTCCGAAGACAGACTCGGCGACCAGCTCGACGCTGGACCTGAAGGTCAGCCTGGATCGGATGGCATCCTCGAGCTGGCCCTGCAGCGTGGCATCGGAACGATGTTCGGCGGGGACCTCGACCTCTATGTGCACGGGTGGCTGGACGCTCACCTCGCTTCGCTGGAGGACGACGCGCGCACGCCCCGTCACTCTGGGCCGGAACGCGCCGATCACCGCCAGAATGGCCGAGGGATACACATTGACCCCACGCACGATGAACATGTCATCGCGCCGACCAAGGCAGCGCATGCGGAAGCTGGTCCGGCCGCAGCCGCAGTCGTTGCCTTCGATCCTGACGATGTCCGCGCTCAGAAAGCGCACGACGGGCATCGCCTCGCGCGTAAGGCTGGTGTACACCAGCTCACCCACTGCGCCGGCCTCGATCGTGACTGGCTCTCGCGTGTCGACGTCCACGAGCTCGGGCCAGACATGGCCGGTGCCGCAGAAGTGCATTCCTTGCTGGAGCGGGCACTCCCCGAACAGCGACGGGGCAACGTCACCGATCCCCATCACCTCGGTCACGGTCGTACCCAGCACACTCTGGATATGGTCCCGGATGGCCGGTATGCCACCGCCCGGTTCGCCGCCCGTGACGATGTGGGTCAGTGTGAGCGACCCGGGTTCCCGTTCGGTCAGCTCCAGCCGATTGGCGATGTGCTGGGCAAAGGATGGAGTGGCCAGGAGCGTGTCCACGATGCCTGACCGGAGGCTGAACAGGACCCTCTCAGTATCGCCGGGCCCGAGAGGCACGGCTCGGGCTCCAATACGGGTCAGCACGAACTGGGTGTGTCCAGCGACAAAAGGCCCGGCTCCGAATGTGGAGAGCACGCCGTGGTGGTCGTGGATCCCGGTCGCGTAGTAGCTGCGCGTCCCGATCTCGGTCCATGTCTGGACGTCGCGAGGGGACAGCGCGATGACGCTCGGAGCTCCGGTCGTGCCGCTCGTTTGATAGATGCGCTTTACCTGATCAGCAGCGACGCAGACGTTGGTCCCGAATGGGGGATCCTCGTCGATCGACCGCTTCAGCTCGTCTTTTGCGGTGAACGGCAGCCGGGAGATGTCGCCCGGGCGGACGCGCAACGGGTCGATCCCAGCATCCCGGAACTTCCGCGCGTAGAACGGCGACCGCTCGAGGAGGTGCCGGGACTGGGTCTCCCAGGCGCTCGAAGCCCTGGCGAGGGTCTCTTCAACGGAGGCCGTTTCGACCTCGCGATCCCAGATCCAGTCTCGGCCGCAATCATCGCCTCGCAGGCGGCCGGTCGAGCGCGTTGAACCCGACGCCGGCCCCTTTTCCATGTTTCGCTCTGAGATTATGTCGCTCGCAATGCCCTCCCCAGCAGGTGATGATCGAGTTCTACTGACCACAGTCGTCGGCAGCTACCCCCAGCCCGAGTGGCTGATCGATCGCCAGGCCCTGGGCAGCCGCCTTCCCCCGCGCACGCGCGCTCGCGAGATCTGGCGCGTCGCTCCCGAGTTCCTCGAGCAGGCTCAGGACGACGCGACGCTGCTGGCGATCCGTGACATGGAGCAGGCCGGCATCGATGTCATCACCGATGGAGAGATGCGGCGTGAGAGCTACTCCAACCGATTTGCGACTGCGCTCGACGGGATGGATATCGGAAACCCAGGGATGGCCCTCGACCGAACGGGCCATCCCAATCCCGTGCCTCGTGTGGTCGGCCCGATTCGTCGCCTGCATCCGGTGCTCGTTCGCGATGTCGAGTTCCTGCGCGCGAACACCGGACGAGTGATCAAGGCAACGCTGCCTGGTCCGTTCACCATGTCGCAGCAAGCCCAGGACGACTACTACGGGGACGAAGAGGCCCTGGCGATGGGTCTCGCGGAAGCGGTCAACGAGGAGGTTCGGGACCTTTTCATGGCGGGCGCGGACGTTGTGCAGATTGACGAGCCGTACCTGCAGGCCAGGGCGGATAAGGCTCGACGTTTCGCGATTCCAGCGATCAACCGAGCGCTGCGGGCCACCCACGGAACCACGGCGCTGCACACGTGCTTCGGGTACGCGCACATCGTCCACGATCGTCCGAATGGATACCCCTTCTTCGAGGAGCTCGCAGACACCGCCGTCAACCAGATCTCGCTCGAGTCCGCCCAGCAGAAGGTTGACCTTTCGATCCTGGAGGCCGTTCCGGGCAAGCAGTTTCTGGTCGGCGTCATCGACCTCGCCGATGACAGCCCTGTCGAAGAGGTCGAGACCGTCGCCAGGCGGATCCGCAGCGCGCTCCAGTTCGTGGCGCCAGAGCGTCTGCTGCTGAGCCCGGACTGCGGCATGAAGTACCTCCCCCGCTGGAAGGCCCTCCAGAAGCTGACGGCCCTGGCGACGGCAGCGGCGAAAGTTCGCGCAGAGCTCACAGGCGTCGGCGAGAGCGACTAGTAACGGAGACTCTCCCCCGCGACCGGGGTCCCCGGAAGCCTGCTTCACGGGGTGGGAAGTCGGGGGAGTACCCGGCGAAGGCCCGGGGAGGGGGTGAACCACTCCGCGCTCATCGACGGCGTCAGCGCAGACCCGCCAAACTGAGGACGAGGATCGAATTGCGGAACACCCCCGACCTCGCCGGCATGGCGTCCGAACGATTGTCCCAGGACGACCTTCGCCGCATGGACGCCTACTGGCGAGCCGCCAATTACCTCTCCGTGGGCCAGATCTACCTGCTGGACAATCCGCTCCTGCGCGAGCCGCTGCGGCCGGAGCACATCAAGCCTCGACTGCTTGGCCACTGGGGCACGACGCCTGGCTTGAACCTCATATACGTGCACCTGAACCGGGTCATCAAGGCTCGAGACCTTGACGCGATGTACGTGATCGGTCCTGGTCACGGCGGACCGGGAATCGTGGCCAACGCCTACCTCGAGGGCACGTACAGCGAGGTCTATTCCAGCGTTACCCGCGACGCGGACGGGATGCGCCGGCTCTTCCGGCAGTTCTCCTTCCCGGGGGGCATCCCCAGTCATGTGGCGCCCGAGACGCCCGGCTCCATCCACGAGGGTGGCGAGCTCGGGTACTCGCTCACCCATGCCTACGGCGCCGCCTTTGACAACCCTCACCTCGTCGTGTTCTGCGTCGTGGGAGACGGCGAGGCCGAGACCGGCGCACTCGCCGCCAGCTGGCACTCGAACAAGTTCTTGAACCCGGCCACGGACGGAGCCGTTCTGCCCATCCTCCACCTCAACGGTTACAAGATCGCCAACCCGACGGTGTTGGCGCGCATCCCGGAAGACGAACTCCGGCACCTGCTGGAGGGGTGCGGTCACGACCCATTCTTTGTCGAGGGTGACGATCCGCCAGTCGTGCACAGGCTGCTGGCGGCCGCGCTCGACGAGGCCATGGAACGGATCGCGAGCATTCAGACCTCTGCCCGCGACCGGCGTCGGACCGAGCGGCCGCGCTGGCCGATGATCGTGCTCCGAACGCCCAAGGGTTGGACTGGTCCCAGGGAAGTGGACGGCCTGCCGGTCGAAGGCACCTTCCGCTCTCATCAGGTGCCTCTGGCCGAGGTCCGGACCAATCCGGAACACCTGCGCATGCTCGAGGCCTGGATGCGGTCCTATTGCCCCGAGGAGCTGTTCGACGCTGCGGGCACACTGGTGTCGGAGCTGGCCGAACTGCCCCCCGAGGGAGACCGGCGGATGAGCGCCAACCCCCACGCCAACGGGGGCCTGCTGCTGAAGGACCTGCGGCTGCCCGATTTCCGCGGCTATGCCGTCGACGTGTCCAGGCCGGGAACGACCACCAGCGAGGCAACCCGGGTGCTCAGCGAGTTCCTGCGCGACGTGGTGCGCATGAACCCCGACAGCTTCCGGATCATGGGACCGGACGAGACGGAGTCGAACCGGCTGTCCCACGTGTTCGAGGCGACCAATCGCGTGTGGATGGCGGAACTCCTGCCAGGTGACAATCATCTGGCCCGGGACGGCCGCGTCATGGAGGTCCTCAGCGAGCACCTCTGCCAGGGCTGGCTGGAGGGCTACCTGCTCACGGGGCGCCACGGCCTGTTCAACTGCTACGAGGCCTTCATCCACATCGTCGACTCGATGTTCAACCAGCACGCCAAGTGGCTGAAGGTGACCCGCGGGATTCCCTGGCGCAGACCCATTGCCTCGCTGAACTACCTCTTGACATCACATGTCTGGCGGCAGGACCACAACGGCTTTACGCATCAGGATCCCGGGTTCATCGACCACGTTATGAACAAGAAGGCCGAGATCATCAGGGTGTACCTCCCACCGGACGCCAACACGCTGCTGTCGGTCGCGGACCACTGCCTGCGCAGCCGGCACTACGTCAACGTCATCGTTGCGGGCAAGCAGCCCGCTCTGAACTATCTCTCGATGGACCAGGCCATCCTGCACTGCACCCGTGGCATCGGCATCTGGGACTGGGCGAGTACAGACGGCGACGCCGAGCCGGACGTGGTCCTGGCCTGCTGCGGAGACGTCCCGACGCTGGAGACGCTGGCGGCCGCCGGCATGCTGCGACAGCATCTGCCAGATCTCAAGGTGCGGGTCGTGAACGTGGTCGACCTGATGCGGCTGCAGCCGCCGTCAGTGCATCCTCACGGGCTGCCGGACGTTGAGTTCGACGCTCTGTTCACAACCAGCCGGCCGGTGATCTTCGCGTACCACGGTTATCCCTGGCTGATTCACCGGCTCACGTACCGGCGGCGCAACCACGACAACCTGCACGTTCGCGGCTACATGGAGGAGGGCACGACCACCACGCCGTTCGACATGGTCATGCTCAACGACCTTGACCGCTACCACCTGGTCATGGACGTGATCGACTGGGTGCCAGGCCTCGGGCCGCGCACTGCGGCGCTGCGCCAGCAGATGATGGACACGCGGCTGCGGAGCCGGCAGTACACGCGTGAACATGGCGAAGATGCGCCGGAGGTGCAGGGATGGACCTGGCCCTACTGACCCCGCCGAGCGATCCGTGACGCCGTGCGGGTACTGGTCGTCAACGCCGGCTCCACCAGCCTGAAGCTACGCTTCCTCGACGCGAACGACCTGCTGCTGGCAGACAATGAGCTGCCCGCCGGTCGGGATGGCTTCGACCAGGATGCCGTCGCCAACTTCCTGGCCAGCCTGGATGGCGTCGAGGCGGTCGGCCATCGCGTCGTGCACGGTGGCCCGAGGCTGTCTACGGCAGTGCTCCTCGATGAGCGGGTCGAGCGCTACCTGCGCTCGCTGGTCGACCTCGCACCTCTGCATCAGCCACCTGCCCTCGACGGCATCGACCTGGCACGCCGCCTGCTCCCTGGCGTCCGCGCCGTCGCCTGCTTCGACACGGCCTTCCACGCGGGCCTCCCCGCTGCGGCCGCCATCTACGCGATCCCTGAAGAGTGGCGCGATCGCTACACCTTGCGGCGTTATGGCTTCCACGGCCTGTCCCACGCCTACGCATCAAGGCGGGCGGCCGAGCTGCTCGGGCCGCGGCATGAGCACCTGCGAATCGTGACGTGCCACCTGGGAGCCGGCGCCTCGCTCGCGGCTGTCCTCGACGGTAAGTCCGTTGACACGACCATGGGGTTCACCCCTCTCGAGGGGCTGGTCATGGCCACTCGGCCAGGTGACGTCGACCCCGGGCTTCTGCTCTGGCTGGAGCGCCACGGCGGGCTGACCGAGCCCGAGCTGAGCGACGCTCTCGAGCACCGGGCAGGCCTCAAGGCCCTGGCCGGCACGGCTGACATGCGGGAGATCCTGACCCGAGCCTCGAGCGGGGGCGACAAGTCCCGCCTGGCGTTCGACGTTTACGTGCACCGCCTACGAGCCAAAGCTGCCTCTATGGCAGCCGCCATGAACGGGTTGGACTGCCTGGTGTTCACTGCTGGAGTTGGCGAGAACGCGACCGAGGTCAGAGCGGCCGCGGCGGCAGGTCTGGGCTTTCTGGGCGTTGCGGTGGATCCGGAGCTGAATGCTTCCGCCCAGGGGGATGCGGACATCAGTGCGGGCACTGCTGCGGTGCGAACGCTGGTCATCCGGGCACGCGAGGATCTCGAGATCGCCCGCCAGGTCCGAGAAGTGGTGGCATGACGCGGTCGGCTGCGGCCATCAGCCTGCCTTCGCCAGCTCGATCTGGAACTCGATCGTGACCTGCGGTAATCATTCGTCTCGTCATGACTGACAATCCTGGCCAGACCTCCCGAGCATCTTCTGGGAGGCCGGTGTGGAGTGGCCGGGAACGTGCCTCGCTGGTAGCTTGGGGTCATGGTTCAGCGTGCCCTCGCCGTCATGCTGGCAGTCGTGACACTGGCCGCGTGCACTACGGCGGCCAAGCAGCAGGGCACCGGTGCGAGGCAGTCGAAGTCGCCGCAGACGACCCAGCCAGCACCGTCGCCAACCCCGACCCCAACGCTCAAGCCCCCAGGCCCGCTGCAGTTCAACCAGCAATCGATTGCACAGAACCTCGTCGCTCCCTGGGCGCTGGCGTTCGCCAAGGACGGCAGCATTTGGCTGACAGAACGGCCCGGCCGCGTCCGCGTCATCCGCAACGGCAAGCTGCTCCCGGACCCCGCAGCCGCCATCAGCGTCGCGACCGCAAACGGTTGCGAGGACGGGCTGCTGGGCATGGCCGTCGAGGAGCCGTATGCGTACCTCTACTACACGTACGCGGGCTCTGGGGGCAACACCAACCGCGTCTCCCGGTTCTCAATCTCCGGCGACAAGCTCACAGCAGAGCAGGTCCTGGTCGACGGCATTCCCGGCGGTACCTGCTACCACTTCGGCGGCCGCCTCAAGCTGGGCCCTGACGGCTGGCTCTACTTCACGACCGGCGAAGGCTTCGTGGCATCGCGCGCCGCCGACCCCAACAACCTGAGTGGGAAGATCATGCGCGTACATGTGGACGGGACCGGGCGCGAGGTGTTCGCGTGGGGTTTCCGCAATCCCCAGGGTCTCGCCTTTGATTCCGCCGGCCGGCTCTACGCGAGCAACAACGGTCCGACCGGTGACCTCGGCGTGTGCTGCAACGACGAGGTCGACCTTGTTCAGCAGGGCGGTTTCTACGGTTGGCCAGAGTGGGCAGCCACCTTGCGAACGAGCTACCCCCAGGGCAGCCTGCCGACGGCGCGGGTCCCGCCAGTCGCCGAGAGCGGCCGCACCACGGCATGGGCTCCAAGCGGGATGACGTTTTACGCGCCGTCGAAGGATGAGCGGCCGACGCTGCTCCTGGCCGAGCTCAAGGGCCAGGAGCTGCGCCGCCTCCTCATCGACCCATCAGACCCGGCGAAGGTCACCGGCCAGGATATCGCCCTGCAGGGCCAGGGCCGGCTCCGCGACGCCGTCGCCGGACCCGACGGCTGCCTTTACGTCCTCACCAGCAACAACGACACCCGCGGGACGCCGCGAGCGGGGGATGACCAGCTTCTGAAGCTTTGTCCCAGGTGAGTTCGAGACTGGGCACGGTCAGGGCATGTTGGGGCAGTTGTGGCCCTGCGCAGGTGCGGTCTGAGACGGGCTAGAGGACGCGCTCGGCGACGGCGATGGGCTCGCCGCGAAGGCACTCGCGGAAAGGGCCGCGACTGCCCCGATTGCAGCCAATGGAACTGCGAGCACCAGCAACAGGCGCTTCCGTGACATTTTCGATCTCCAAGTTCGAGGTGTCCCCTCCTGGTAAGGGGCTGATGAGCACTCTGAGCTGACCGGCTCAGAATCCTCGGGGAATCCGCTTGGAGGTTCCGGGGAGCGGCGCCTATCTCACCGTCGCGGCAGCAAGTACCGGTGGGCCCAGTCGAGGAGGGCCATCAGCGGAGAGCGGAGCCCTTGGCCCCGCTCCGTCAGGTGGTAGACGGAGGCTATCGGCGGGCCGGCGAGAACCTCTCTCTCCACCAGACCGGCATCCTGAAGTTCGCTCAGTCGCGCCGAGAGCATGCTCTCAGTGATGCCCGGGATCGCCCTTCCGATCTCGCCGAAACGAGCCGGCCGCTCCAGCAGGACGCCTATCACCATCCCGGACCACCGCTTTCCGAGAAGGCCGAAGACTTCGGTCAGCGCCTCGTCGCACCGAATCGGTTCAGATCCTCGGCGTGGCTCCGCTCCGCCCACACCTGCATACTACCCACGGCCCTGCTAATATCCGACCACCTAGGGAATTCATAGTTACTCTAATCGCCCTAGAGACGGGGAGGTAACGTGGCCTGGAATGTGATCGCCTGGGTACTCCAGGCGCTTCTGGCACTCGTATTCGTCTTCCACTTCGTGCTCTACGCCATCTCCCCCGAGAGACTCACCCGCGGCATGCGAGAACAAGGACAGTGGCCGCCGGCGATACCCGAAGGGTTCCGGCGCTTCATCGGAGTCGCCGAGCTGCTGGGCGCGATCGGGCTCGTCGGTCCCGCCGCCACGCGCATCCTGCCCTGGCTCACGCCGGTCGCAGCGGCCTGCCTCGCCTTCGTCACCCTCAGCGCCGGCGTCTACCACCTGCGTCGCCGCGAGCCGCCGCTGGTGCTGGTCGTCATGATCCTGTGCCTGGTCGTCGTCTTCCTGCGCTGGCGGGTGGTTCCCATCTGACCCGGCCCGCCTGAGGGCAAGATGGCGACACCCCCCCTCCCCCGGCTTCGCTTCGGCTACGAGGGCCAGCTGGTCGAGATCCAGTGCACGGCGGAGGTGCCGCTCGGCACCTCACAGACGGGCGGGACTGCACCACCGTGGGCGGTGTGCCGCCTGGACCGTCCGCTACTCTCGCTGAGTGCCCCGCATCGACGTCAGCATGTCACCCGACGAGGTGATGAGCCTGCTCAGCGCGCAGAAGACCGGCGCCCTCGCGACCATCGGCAAGGACGGGTTTCCGCATCAAGCCGCGATGTGGTTCATCAGCGAACCCGGCCACATCCTGATGTGGACCTACCGCCGCTCGCAGAAGGCCGTCAACCTTCGACGCGATCGACGGGCGTCGTTCATGGTGGAGGACGGTGAGACGTATGACACCTTGCGGGGAGTGCTCGTCCAGGGTGAGGTCGAGGTCGTGGACAATGTGGAGCGCGTTCTCGACATCGGCCTCCAGCTCAGCCGTCGCTACGCGATCAGCTCGAGCGCGGACGTGCGCGGCTTCGAGGCCGCCATTCAGCAGCAGGCGGCCCGCAGGGTCGGAGTTGTGCTCCCGATGTCACGCGTCGTCAGCTGGGATCATCGGAAGCTGATGCTCCCGGAGCGAGCTCGCTGAGGAGCCGCTTAACCCGGCCGTCGATCTCGTCTCTGATTCTGCGGACCTCGTCGACGCTCTTACCCGCCGGGTCCTCGACCACCCAGTCCTGATAGCGCTTACCTGGATAGATCGGGCAGGCGTCGCCACAGCCCATGGTTATGACCACGTCAGCCGCGCGGACGAATTCATCGGTCAGGGGCTTGGGGAACTCCTGGGACAGATCGATACCCAGCTCCTTCATCACCTGAATGGCGGCGGGATTGATCTCGTCGGCCGGAGCGCTGCCGGCCGATCGGACCTGGACCCCCCCTTCCCCACGCCGGGCCAGCAGACCTGCGGCCATCTGGCTTCGGCCGGCATTGTGCACGCAGACGAAGAGGACCTCTGGCACCGATTTCACTCCCTGTATCGTGACGGCATGCCCTCAGCGCGTCTCGCCCGTCCGCGCTGGCTGGGCGGCCCTCGGCTCGGCCGCTCACGGGCGGCGGCCGGAGGCGTCGTGCTCGCGCTGCTCGCCGGGCTGGTCGCGTGGGCGGTCTGGCCCACCGCATCCAGCTCTACAGCTCAGTCCCAGATGATCACGGTGCTCACCGGCCCGGGCGGTGCCACACCCGTGGCGCTTGACACCACGTACTACAGGCCGGCCTCTGCCTCCGCGGCACACCTGGTGCCGGCGGTGCTCCTGGCGCACGGCTTCGGCGGCACGAAGGACAGCGTCGCGTCGGACGCCAGGCAGCTGGCCGACCGCGGTTATGCCGTGCTGACGTGGACGGCCCAAGGCTTCGGCCGCAGTGGTGGGCAGATCCACGTGGACAGCCCCGACTGGGAAGTCAAGGACGCGCAACGGCTGATCGACTGGCTGGCCACTCGCCCCGAAGTCAGGAAGGACGCCGCCGGCGACCCCCGGGTGGCCGCAGTCGGCGGCTCCTACGGAGGCGCGCTGTCCCTGCTGCTCGCCGGGTACGACAGGCGGGTCGCCGCGATCGTCCCGCAGATCACGTGGAACGACCTGGCCAGCGCGTTCCTGCCCGAGTCGACGGGGGCAGGCCCGCAGGATGGGGTGTTCAAGAAGGCATGGGCCGGCCTGTTCTTTGGCAGCGGCGCGACCTCCGCGGGACTCGGGCTGCAGCTCCGTCAGACGGCGCCGGACGCCACGGTGGCGGCTTGCGGCCGTTTCGCCCAGGACATCTGCGAGGCGTATCTGTCCGTGGCGACCACCGGCAGGCCGACCCCGAACCAGATCGCGCTTCTGCGCCAGTCCAGCCCGGCCACGATCCTGGATCGGATCAAGGCACCGACGCTGTTGGTACAGGGGCAGGCCGACTCGCTGTTCCCGCTCTCGGAGGCGGATGCGAACGCCCGTGGGATCGCGGCGAACGGGACGCCGGTCCGAGTCGCCTGGTACACGGGCGGGCATGACGGCGGCCAGGGGCCCCAGTCAGACCAGGACCGGCTGCACTTCCTCACGGTGCAGTGGCTCGACCACTACCTGCTGGGCACGGGGAGCACGCCAAGCGACAGCTTCACGTACTCCCGCATCGCCGGCATCGACGCCACGACCAGGGACGGCGTCGTGGCGCTGGGCTACTCGGTCGACAGGTACCCGGGCCTATCGGGGCAGGCCACCACGACGGTTTCCGTGAGTGGGCCGCCGCAGGCGGCCGCGAACCCGCCCAACGGCACGCCCGGCGCGCTCTCGTCATTGCCTGGGGTGGGCAGCAACCTGGGTGGCTTGACCAGCCGCACCGTCCACGATGTTCCCGGCCAGCACGCCGACTTCTACTCCGCGCCCCTGACGTCGACCGTCGACGTCGTTGGCACGCCTACGGTCCAGCTGCGGGCAGCGAGCCCTTCCGGCCAAGCGGTGCTCTTCGTCAAGCTGTACGACGTCGACCCGAAGAGCGGCGCGAGCCTGCCCGACGGCCTGGCCGCACCGATCCACCTGATGGGCCTGCCCACCTCACTGGCGGAAACCCGGCCCGTCGCCGTCACCCTGCCGGCCATCGTGCACGAGTTTCAGTCGGGGCATCTTCTGCGGGTGACGGTGGCCACATCAGACCAGGCGTACGCCACCCCGCCGGCGCCGACTGTCTACACCGTCGGCGTGGGCGGGGGCGTCAGTCTGCCGACCGTCCGGAGCGAACCCATCGCCACCGCCGACGTCGTCTGGCGATGGGTCCTGGCCGCGCTGGTGGTCCTGCTCGCCTTCGGACTGGCCGGCGCGATCTGGCTGGGCCGGCGCCGACACCACCTCGCCGACCGCGCGGTCAACCCGTCCTACGCGGATAGCCCGCTCCTGGTCCGGGGCCTGCGCAAGGAGTACGCGGACGGCTTCGTCGCACTGTCCGGCGTGGACTTCGCCGTCGAACGAGGACAGGTCGTCGGTCTGCTCGGCCCGAACGGGGCCGGCAAGACGACCGCGCTGCGGGTGCTGATGGGGCTGATCGACGCCACAGCCGGGGACGTCTACGTCTTCGGCCACAGGGTGGTTCCGGGCGCCCCGGCACTCTCCAGACTGGGCGCGCTGGTCGAGGGCCCAGGCTTCCTGCCGCATCTGTCCGGCCTGGCCAACCTGCGCCTGCACTGGCAGTCCACCGGTCGCCCGGAGACCGACGCCGGGTTCGAAGAGGCCCTCCGCATCGCGGGCCTGGCCGACGCCATCCACCGCCGGGTCAGGGCATACAGCCACGGCATGAAGCAGCGTCTGGCCATCGCGCAGGCCATGCTCGGGCTGCCGGAGCTGCTCATCCTCGACGAGCCGACCGATGGGCTGGATCCGCCCCAGATCGCCGAGATGCGACGGGTGCTGCGCCGGTACGCTACCGACGGCAGGGCTGTGCTGATCTCCAGCCACCTGCTCGCAGAGGTCGAGCAGACCTGTACCCACGTCGTCGTCGTCCACCGCGGAGAGGTGGTGGCGTCAGGGCCGGTCGATGACGTTGTCGGCGACTCGCCGTCCGTGCAGTTCGACGTCTCTGACCCGGCCGCGGCTGCTGAGGTCTTGCACCGGGTAGGCGTGAGCAGGGTTGCGTGTGAGCCCAACGGCACCCTGGTGGCCGAGCTCGATGGCATGCCGCGCCCCGCTGTCGTGGCGGCGCTGGTCCGGGCCGGAATCGACGTCAATCGGGTGGTACCGCGCCGGCGGCTGGAAGACGCGTTCCTGGCGCTGGTCGGTGGAGACGTCAGGTCGAGCGAGGAGAGCTGATGGCGGCAGGTGCCGGCCTGGACGGAGCGGCAAGGGGGTATCGGCCCACTGCGACCCTGACCTTTGCCACCGAGCTGCGTCGCCAGGCCAGCCGCCGGCGTACCCAGTTCACGTTGGGCTTCATGCTGCTGCTGCCGCTGATCATCCTGATCGCCTTCGAGTTCGGCAGATCGAACGGGGGCGGGGGAGGCGGCAGCCGCGGCCAGTTCGCGGCACTGGCCGACATCGCAACGTCCGGCGGGCTCAACTTCGCGCTCTTCACGCTGCTGGTGTCGGCCTCGTTCCTGCTCGTCGTCGTGGTGGCGCTCTTCTGCGGGGACAGCGTTGCCAGTGAGGCGAGCTGGGGTTCGCTGCGGTACCTGCTGGCCATCCCGGTGCCGCGTGGCCGGCTGCTGGGCAGCAAGTTGCAGGTGTCCCTGCTGTGCAGCCTGGTCGCGCTCGTCGCCCTGACCGGGACGGCACTGGTTGCCGGCACGCTCCGGTACGGCTGGCACCCTCTTCAGACCACCGTCGCGGGTGAGATCGCGAGCGGCCCGGCTCTGCTGCGACTGCTCGGCATCATGGCGTACCTCGCTGTCACCCTGCTCGTGGTGGCGGGCCTGGCGTTCCTGCTGTCGGTCTCTACGGACGCTCCACTGGGCGCGGTCGGTGGTGCGGTGCTGCTTCAGATCGTCTCCAGCATCCTGGACCAGATCACCGCGCTCGGCTCGCTGCGGCTGGTCCTGCCCACCCACTACTCCGACGCCTGGCTAGGCCTGCTGTCGAACCCGATTCAAACGGACGACATGATCAAGGGGGCGATTTCCGCGCTGCTCTACGCCAGTTTCTTCTTCGGCTGGGCGTGGTACCACTTCGCCCGCAAGGACGTGCTCAGTTGAGGGCGCGCCGGGCGGTCTATCGGCTGGAGCGCCGCTTGGCGTTCCGCCGCGTGGTCCCTCGCGCTGCCCGCTCCCGCTGCGCTCGGGCCTGTTCCACACTCGCAGCGAGCGCCGCCATCAGGTCCTCAATGCCGCTGGCTGCAGCGGGTAGCTCCGGTTCCCGCACAGATCGACCCTGGCCGGCCTGACTCTCGATGAGGGCCAGCACTCGCTCCCGGTACTCGTCGCGGTACCGCTCGGGCTCGAAGGGTCCGCTGAGGGTGTTTACCAGGAGCTCAGCCATTTCGATCTCCCGGTCAGTGAGATCGGCGGGGAGGATCGGTTCGAGACCGTGGGCCGGCACGATCTCGTCGGCGAACAACAGAGTCGACAGCAGCATGAGGTTGCCTCGGGGCTGCAGTGCTGCAAGGTGACGCCTGCTTCTGAGCACCAGCCAGCAGATCGCCGCTCTGTTGGTCTGCTGCATCGCCTTCAAGAGGAGTGCAAAGGGCCTGACGCGATCCCGGTCGGGGACCACGTAATAGGCGGACTCGAAGTAGAGCGGATCCAGCTCCTTGCGGGAGACAAACTGCTCGACGTCGATCGTGCGTGTGCGCTCCGGCGCCAGCGCCAGGAGGTCCTCGTCTTTGATCTCCACCCAGCGCCCGGGGCTGATCTCGTAGCCCCGCGCAACTTCAGTCTCGGAGACTTGCCGGCGGGTTGGCTGCTGGGCAGGGGCCGAGGGCGGTCCGACGCTTAGACCTCGACTGCCAGCCGATGGGGCGCCGCCAACACGTGGGTAACCGGGTTGGTCAGGCGCCGGTGCGTCGGACGGCACGGTGATCCACTCGATCTCCGGCGCGGAGACGTCCCTGATGCGCTGGCGCCGGACTCTCTGTCCCGTCGCGCGATCGAGTTCCCTGAAACGGACGTCTCTGCGGCGAACCGCCGCGTAGAGCCGAACGGGTACGGTCACCAGGCCGACGCTGATCGATCCACGCCAGGTAGCGCGAAGCATCTCTCTTCTAGCTTGACGACTCGCTTGGTACGGCGTGGCCGAAGTTCGTGTCGGGTCGCGCCTGGCATCCGGATTGGCACCATCGATGCCCAGCGGTCTGGTGGGGGGATTTTTCAGTTTTCGCCGCGGTTCAGAAGGCTTGCACGAAGCGGTCCCGGAACTGGATCGGGATCTGTCGGCGGACTCGACCGCGCGATCGGGCAAAGCCGTGGCCAGCCGGTTCTGGAGCAGCGCTCTCACCGAGGCGCCGGCGATGACCGCGCCCAGCTCCTGGGTGCGGCCGACACTAATGCTGCCCATCGCCGTGATGCTGGAAGCCGCCGTGCTCACCCTGGTGGCGGCCCGAGGCCGCCCACGCCCGGTTCCTGCGCCGGCTCCTGAGCGGGAGGCTGTCGGCACCCCCATCGGTGGAGGCCACCGGCCATCGGTGGAGGTGTAGGCTCCAGGCGTGCTGATCAAGGCCTGCCTGAACGGATCGCGAAGGCCAGGGGACCATCCTGCGCTTCCGGTCACCGCGACAGAACTTGCCGCCGACGCCCGCCGGGCGGTTATGGCCGGCGCTGGAGCGGTGCACGTGCATCCGCGGGGTCAGGACGGCACGGAGACCTTCGAGCCATACGCGTGCGACGCCGCCGGGCGCGCCATCCGGGAGGTGTGCCCTGGAGTACCGCTCGGGTTCAGCACGGCATCATGGATCGAGGCGGACCCGAGCCGGAGGCTGGAGCTGATATCGACCTGGGTCGAACGACCGGATTTCGTGTCGGTGAACTTCGCTGATCTGGACGTGACAGAGCTCTGTGATCTCCTGCACCGGATCGGGATCGGCATCGAGGCCGGGGTCTGGACCGTCGCCGATGCAGAAGCCCTCGCCGACAGCGCCTATGCCCGGCACGTCGTCCGCGTACTGGTGGAGCCGCAAGACCCGGAGCCGCATGATGCGGAGGCAGCAGCAGCAGTGATCAGCGCTGCTCTCGATCGCGCGAATATCGAGGCCCCACGCCTTTATCACGGCTACGGGATGGCTACGTGGCGTGTCATCGAGTTCGGACTGGACGGTGGCTGGGACATACGTGTGGGGCTGGAGGACACGCTCGAGCTGCCGGACAGCACACCCGCGTCGGGAAACGCTGAGCTTGTAGCGGCGGCGGTCGGGATCGCTCGCAAACACCGGCGGCTGCCGGCATAGAGTCCGGCCAGCGACCTTCAGGTTGTGGACTGCCTGTGCACATCGTGTGCGGTACCTGTGGATATTGTGAGACTCCTGTGTTCTGATGGTCTTACTCAGCGAATGTCCCACATGATTAGTGGCGCATTTCACCTAGAATTGCCGCCGACCCGGGGTGGCGGAGGCCACCCCCACACCAGCTGCACGGTGCAGCCGGAGGGAGGAGTGTTGCGCGCGGCAAAATTCGAGCGTATCTCGTCAGCGGTTTCAGAGAGGGCACTCACCATGCCCGATCCTGCAATGTCTGCGGCTCGGCCCGTCGGTCAAACCGTGGTCGCCTTCGATTTCGCTCTTCAACTCTGGGACGCGCTCCGCGATGCGGTCGGCGCAGTCCTGACGCGACGGGGCTAGCTCTCAAGCCGGCAGCGGCGTCACGGCCGCCATATTGAGGACGTTTTCCGGCGATCGTGCAGATCGATGGCCGGGCATAGAGGCGCGGCCGGAAACCCGGCCGAGAGCCGAGTGCCGGCGCTCGGTGACTCGCAGCGACGTGTAACCCAACCGTCATGCCGACCCCGGCACGATGGAGGCGGTGACCGCACGCATCAAGTAGGCTCAAAGATGCATGGCGAGGATCCGAATCATCGGCTCCGACTACTCCCAGGGGAGCCAATCGACAGTGAAAGCACACGTCTCCCGGAGGTAGTACATGGCAACGCTCGAGTCCCATAAGGCCGTAGTCGAGGAGGTGGTCCGCGACACGATCGAGCCCGACGCCGCCGCCACCGACGGCGGCCGCTTCCCCCGGCGGGGCGTCGAGGCTCTGGGGCGGGTGGGCCTGCTCGGGCTGGTCAGCTCCGCTGAGGTCGGCGGAATGGGTCAAGGCTTTGCGGCGGCGGCAGAGACTGTGGAGACCGTCTCCCGGAGTTGCGCCTCCACCGCACTCATCCTGACGATGCATTACTGCGCCACCGCGGTGATCGAGGCGCATGGCGACCTCGAGACGCGCCAGGCCATCGCAGCCGGCCGGCATCTGAGCACGCTGGCATTCTCGGAGGCAGGCTCGCGCTCCCACTTCTGGGTGCCTGTCAGCACCGCGACAGCCGACGGCGCGGATGTCCGGCTCGACGCCCGCAAGAGCTGGGTGACGGCCGCGGACGAGGCCGACTCCTACGTGTGGTCCAGCCGGCCGCTGGCGGCAGAGGGCCTGAGCACCCTGTGGCTGGTGCCCTGCGGAGTGCCAGGCCTCGAGGTATCGGGGGGCTTCGACGGCCTTGGCCTGCGCGGCAACGCATCCCGGCCTATGGCCGCCGTGGATCTCAGCCTGCCAATGTCGGCACGCTTGGGCCCGGATGGTGGTGGCTTCGACGTGATGATGGGCGTCGTGCTGCCCTGGTTCCAGGTGCTCAACGCTGCGACATCCGTCGGGATCATGCAGGCGGCAACGGAGAAGACGGCGGCCTACGCCGCCTCCACCCGGCTCGAACACCTGGAGCAGACACTCGCCGATCAACCGATCACCCGCTCACATGTGGCCCGCATGCGCATCGCAACCGATCAGGCGCACTCCTTCCTGCTGGACACGGTGGCCGCGCTCGAGCAGGGACGGGCCGATGCTCAGCTCCGTGTGCTCGAGGTGAAGGCGGCCACGGCGGAGGCTGCGGCGTCGGTCACGGACCTCGCCCTTCGGGTGTGCGGGGGCTCCGCCTACCGGCGGGAGGTGGGCGTCGAGCGCCACTTCCGCGATGCACGGGCGGCGACCGTGATGGCGCCGACCACAGACATGCTGCACGACTTCATTGGCAGGGCAGTGTGTGGCCTGCCGCTCTTCTGAGATGACTGAACCGCTGGTCGTCGGTGCCGTGGCCTACTCGGCCAAGGTCGTACCCATCTGGGAGGGCATCCGGGACTACTTCCGCGGGTCACCACAGCCCATGGACTACGTTCTCTTCTCCAACTACGAGCGCCAGGTGGACGCACTGCTGAGCGGGCAGATCGACGTCGCCTGGAACACGAACCTCGCCTGGGTCCGCACGGTTCGCCGGTCTGGTGGCCGTTGCGTCGCCCTCGCCATGCGAGACACCGACCTGGGCTACCGAACGCTGATCGTCGCCCGGCGTGGCTCCAGCCCGAGGAGCCTAAGGGACCTCGAAGGAAGGCGCCTGGCCTTGGGTTCGCGCGATTCAGCCCAGGCCGCGATCCTGCCCCTCTATTTTCTGGAGGGTGCCGGGGTGGACCTGGGCCGGCTGTCGCTGCTTCGCTTCGACACCGACGTCGGGAAGCACGGAGACACCGGCACCAGCGAGCTCGACGCGATGCGGGCCGTGCTGTCCTGCGACGCCGACGCGGCCGCCGTAGGCGTCAGTACCTGGGAGACGCCATCCCTCCGAACAGAGCTTACCGACCACCTCGAGGCATTCTGGGAGTCGCCCGGCTACTGTCACTGCAACTTCAGCGCTCTGGAGTCACTCGACCCGGACCGGCGAGAGGCCTGGACCGGTCACCTCCTGGCGATGGATTGGGACCAGCCCCGGCACCGGCAGATCCTCGAGATGGAAGGGCTGCGCCGCTGGCTGCGGCCCGAGCTCGACGGCTACGCCGTCCTCTTCGAAGCGACCAGGAGCGAGGCGGACATCACAGCGGTCGACGCGGGATAGGCCCATGTCGAGAGCGATCGCGGTCCTCCGCATTTTCTTCGGAGTCGTCTATTTCACCAACGGCCTCTCCAAATTCGTGCCCGGCATCGCGCACCTGCCCGGCGGCTACTTCCTGATCGACAGCCAGGGCGCGAAGAGCATCATCCGCCACAACGCCGCGCACCACCCGGTAACGCTCTACCACGACCTCGTGTTCAACCTCCTCGTGCCCAACTGGACGGTTATCGGTCCACTGGTGGGCCTGGCGGAGATGACGGCCGGCCTGCTCCTCATCCTGGGCCTTGCCGCCTGGGTCGGGGCCCTGCTCGCGGCCCTCCTTTCGCTGCACGTCCAGTTCCCCGACGCGACCGGGCCGTGGCTGTACGAGTACGCGGTCGAGTGGGTGCCGCTTCTCTGCCTGGTCTTCATGAAAGCCGGGACCACCTGGGGCCTGGACGGCGCGATAGCCCGGAGCAATCCCCGCTGGAGGCGCCTGTTCGCGTGATTCCTCTCCGCGAGCGGCCCGCCCCGCGCGAGGTGTACATCGAGCCGACGAACCGCTGCAACGAGCTCTGCCAGACCTGCCCGCGGACGTTCTTCACACGCGAACCGGAGGCGGACCTCGACCTCCAGCGCTTCATCCGAGTGCTGGTTCAGTTTCCCGGCGTGGAACGAGTGGTGCTGCACGGGCTGGGCGAGCCGCTGCTGGCCCGAGACCTGCCCGCCATGGTGTCCGAGGCCAACCGTCGCGGGGCGCGTGTGCTCTTCAACACCAACGCCCTCGCACTGCACCGGCGCCTGGCGAAGCAGCTCGTGGCTGCGGGCCTGGACGAGCTTCGAGTCAGCATGGACGCCGCCGACCCTCTGACCTATCGGGCCATCCGCGGCGTCGATGGCTACGCCAGGGCCATGCGTCGCACGGCGGACTTCTGCGGGCTCCTCCGGGAGCTGCGGTCTCAGAAGCCGCGGGTCTCGTTGGTCTTCATGGGCATGCGCAAGAATCTCGTCGAGCTGCCGAGGGTGATCGAACAGGCGGGCGAGATGGGCGTGCACGCGGTGGTGCTGCAACGCCTCGTCTACTTCGACACCGGGTTGGCGGTCGAGGCGCAGTCGCTGATGGGAACGGATCTCGCCGCCTTGATCGCCCGCTGCCAGGAAGCCGCGGTCAGGGCGGGGATCGAGCTGGTTGGCACCGGCGGCCTGACACCGGCGGACTCGCTCAAGCCGGTGGACGCCAGGCGCCCCTGGTCCGGCTGCACGCGACCGTGGCGCTCGACCTACGTCACGGCCAACGGCAACGTGCTCCCCTGCTGCTTCGCCCCCTTCACGACGACCAACTACGAGAGCGTGATCCTGGGCAACCTCTTCGAGCGCCCGATGGCTGAGATATGGAACGGATCCGAGTACGAGGCATTCCGCGGGGCCCACGCCTCCGACGATCCCCCGGAGTGCTGCCGGGGCTGCGGCACCCGCTGGATGTACTGAGCAGACGGGTGGCGCGGCCGGCGGCCGTGCCCCTGGCCGCGGCGGCCCTGGCCTTCGGGCTGGTCGCCTGGACACTCCTGCAGCGGACCGCGGCGCTCCAGGTGCCCGCGTACGACACGGCCTTCTTCGAGCAGCTGGTCTGGAACCTTGGCCACGGCCGCGGCTTCTCGAGCGGGTTTACCATGGGCGACTTCCTCGGGCTCCACTTCTCGCCCCTCCTGGCACTGCCGGCGTCCTTCGAGCTGGCCTGGCCGGACGCCCGGCTGCTCGCTCTACTCAATGCGGCAGCGCTGGCGTTGTCCGCTCCCGCGGCCTATCTCTTTCTGTTGGCACTCCTGGACGGGCGCCCGGGCGCCGGCGTGACCGCGGCGGCACTGGCGGCGCCGCTCCCGTTCTGGCTCGCACTCCAGCAGGCCGCGCGCGCCGGCTTCCACACCGAGGCGCTGGCGCTGCCGCTGGTGCTGATCGCCGCCTGGGCTGGGCTGCGCGGTCGACGCCCCGTTTGTTGGGCCGCAGCCCTCGGGGCGCTCTGCGCGAAGGAGGACCAGGCGTATGCCGTGGCAGTGATCGGCCTTCTGCTTGCTGTCCATGGTCCCTCGAGGAGGCAGGGTATCGCCCTGGGCCTGACCGCGGTGGCCTGGGGTGCGGTACTGGAGCTCGTGGTCATGCCCGCCCTCCGAGGCGGCGTGACGAGTGACGTCGAGCCCTACTACGCCTGGCTGCACCACGCAACGGCGGTCGAGCTTGCGGCTGCAATCACCCGGCCGTCGGGATGGCTGGCCTTCGCAGCAATGGTGGCCGCCATGGCGGGCCTGCCGCTCCTCCGTCCTACCTGGCTGGCGCTCGCGCTACCGCCGTTCCTTGGCGACCTGCTCAGCGCCCACACCACGCAGCCAGAGCTGCACCTGCAATATGCGCTGCCCGTGGTGGTGCCGGTATTCGTCGCGGGAGGCCTCGGGGCACGGCGCCTCCTCGCACGGCCCCGTCCATCAGTGGCGCTGGCCGCTCTGGCTCTTCCGGCGCTCTTCATCGGCACCGCTTGGGGCCCGCTCCTGGGCCAGCGCCCGCCGGCCGGGCAGCCAGCGCTCAGCCGGCTGTTGGCCTGTACTTCGGGGCTGCCCGCCACCGCCGCGGTCGCCGTCGACGACGCGGCCGCCGCTCCGCTGGCGGCGCGGCCCGTCGAGCGTCCGCTTACGTACGGTGGGCCATCGGACTGGGTGGTCGTAGACAGGGAAGGAGCACTGCCCACATACGTGAACGGCCCCGCACGCCAGCAGCACCTGGCCGGACTGCCTGCCGAGGGTCGTCGTCTGTACTGCGACGACGGCCGCTTCCAGCTCTGGGGACCAGCGGGCAGTGCGTGAGCACCGCCTGGCCGCCGTGGTCCCGACCCTGAACGAGGCGGCCGCGATCGGGAACGTCGTCCGCGGACTGCGTGCAGCGGGGGCCTGCTGCGTCCTCGTGGTGGACGGCGGATCGACCGACGGCAGCCGGGAGGCGGCACACGATGCGGGCGCAATCGTGGTTCCCGAGCCGCGTCCGGGCTACGGCCGCGCCTGCCTGACCGGCACGGAGGCAGCCGCCGGCCATGAGCTGGTCGCATTCCTCGACGGCGACGGGTCCTGCGACCCTGCCGAGCTGCGCTTGCTGGAGCGCGCTGCCGCGAGCACGAGAGCCGACCTGGTGCTCGGTCGCCGGGAGCACGTGCAGGCAGGAGCGCTGCCCTGGCACGCCCGGCTCGGCAACCGCCTGGTGGCTGCCATCCTGCGCGCACGCACGAGCCGCCCGGTCCACGACGTGCCGCCCTTCAAGCTCGTGCGCGCGGACGCCCTCGCGGCGCTGGGCCTGAGCGAGGCGGGCTACGGCTGGACGGTGCAGCTGATCGGTCGAGCGCTCGCCCACCCGGCACTCAAGGTGCTGGAGGTGCCGGTCCGATTCCGCAGGCGCAAGGGCGGGGTGAGCAAGGTCTCCGGCCGGCTGGTGCCGTCGCTACGAGCCGCCAGAGCGATGGCCGCCGGGGCCTGGTCGGCCACGCGCCGCCGCGGGCTCCTCGTGCTGATGGCGAAAGCGCCGTGCGCAGGCCACAGCAAGACGCGACTCGAAGCAGACCTCGGGCCTGCCCTGGCCACCAGCTTCTGGGCCGCCTGTCTGTGCGACGCCGGAGCCCGGCTGCGCCAGGTCGCGAGCGCTACCGGACTGTACGCCGCCGCCATGACACCCTCCCCCGATGACGCCGTCGAGGTGCGCCGGCTCATCGGCGTTCCTGCCCTTCCGCAGCGCCGTCCCGGGCTCGGTGAGGCGTTGCTCGAGGTCTCCGAGCTGCCGGCGCCGTTCACGGTCGCGATAAGCGCCGACGTGCCGACGCTCCCGCAGGTCCTCGTGCTGGCCGCGCTCGGCGCCCTCCGCCGCCGTCCCGCCGTGCTCGGCACTTGCCCGGACGGTGGCTACTACCTCGTCGGGTTGCGCCGCCGACTACCGCGACGGCGGCGCGAGCGGGCGTACCTGAAGGCGCCCATGGGGACCGCCAGCGTTCTGGAGCACACCCGGACAGCCTTCGGCGACGTCGCTCTGCTGCCGGCATGGCCCGACGTGGACTCAGTGAAGGACCTCTATGAGCTGGCCGAAAAGCTGATCCGCGACCCGGAGGCGGCGCCTGCAATCTCGGCCTGGCTCCGAGATCATGGAATCCGAGCACAGGAGGCGGGCTGAAGATGGCGAAAGTCGGGCTGCTGAGCAGGGAGCGTGCGCCGTTGTTGGCCCGTCCGTACTACGAGGCGGGCGACCCCGGGCCGATCGCGGCGGCGCTGGCCAACGTGCCGGAGCTGATGGAGACGGCGCTGCCTTTCATCGGCACCGTCTATGGCCCGACCGGCGTGGCAGCGCGGCTCAAGGAGATCGTCGTCCTCGCGGTATCGGCGAGCAACCACTGCCGGTACTGCACCGAGACCCATACGGGGGTCGCCCGGCGCATGGGCTTCGCTCCAGACGAGCTGGCGGCAATGCGCGGCGAGGCGCCGGCACCCGAGCGCTGGGATCCGAGTGAGCGGGCCCTGCTCCTCTTCTCGGAAGCCATCTCCCACCGGCCGGCACAGTCGGTCGAGCTGCTGCAGCCGCACTTCAGTGAGGCCGAGATCGTGGAACTGGTCACCGTGGGAGCGGTGACGGTGATGCTCAATCGATTCGCCACCGCGCTGGAGCTTCCCTGGTGACCGCGCTCACCCAGCCGATGACCGACGGGCTGATGGGCGGCCGCCTCTGGCTCTATTCGAACTACCACTGCAACTTGACGTGCACGTATTGCCTCACCGAGTCGGCGCCGAAGGTGGCGCGCCGGGAGCTGCCGGTCGAACGTCTGCCGGAGATCGCGGCGGAGGCGCGCGCGACGGGCTTCACCGCGCTCGGCGTGACAGGCGGTGAGCCCTTCCTCGTCAGCGGCCTGCCTGGTGCCTTGGCCGCAATGGCAGCCGAGCTGCCGACACTCGTACTCACCAACGGGACCCTCTTCACGCGCCGGCTGCTCGGCGACCTCGCACCGCTGGCAGGGCTCGAATTCGCTGTGCAGGTTTCGCTCGACAGCGCCGACCCGGCGGCCAACGACGAGATGCGCGGGCCACGCAACTTCGCGAAGGTGGTGGAGGCGATCCCGAGGCTGTGCGCACTCGGCATCCGGGTTCGAGTCGCGACGACTACGGACGGACTCGTCCCGGAGGCACTGGCCCGGCTCTGCGATCTCCACCGTTCCCTGGGCGTACCCGACGAAGACCACGTCGTCCGACCAATCGTCCGGCGGGGGCGGGCCATCGACCACCGGCTGGGCGTCGACGCTGGGCTGGCCGACCTGCCGCCCGAGCTCACCATCACCGCGGACGGCGCCTTCTGGAGCCCCTTCGGCCCCACCGTGCACGGCGGCCGGCTGGACACCGACCTTCTGATCACCAGGACGACGCGGCCGCTCTCGATTCCCGCCGGGGCCATGCTGAGAATCGCCGGCGCCGCCGGCGCCGCCGGCGCGCGGCCCGCCTCCGACCAGCTCAAGATCTATTGAGCGTGATGGGCCCCGCCCGTCGGGCGGGGAAGCGGTCTGAAACCGATCAATAAGCAACAAGCGGAGGTGTCCAATGACCCCAGACGACTTTCCGGCACCGAGTGAGGGATTCGTCCTCACCCACTTTCTCGTGGTGGCTGACCAGGACCGAGCCCGTGAGTTCTATCAGTCGTTGCTCGGCGGCAAGGTCCTCCAGGAGCGCGACCCGGTCATCATGAAGGTCGCGAACAGCTGGCTCATCCTCAACGTCGGTGGCGGTCCCACAGACGACAAGCCCACCGTCACGCTGACGACGCCAGGAGATCCCACCCGGACGAGCGCATTCCTGAACATCCGGGTCGCAGACATTGCCAGGGTCTACGAAGAGTGGTCGGCCAAGGGCGCGGAGTTCCTCACGGAGCCGAAGGACCATGTCCGTGAGATCCGCGCCTACGTTCGCGACCCTGACGGCCACCTGATCGAGGTCGGCGAAGCGCGGCGTTAGGCATTGGGCTACGACCAAAGCGCGGCCGAACGAGTGCGGCGGACCCTTTCCGGACGCCGGGACGTCGTCGAGAAGAAGATGGTCGGCGGGCTTTCCTTCATGGTCAACGGCAGCATGTGCTGCGGCGTGACCGGCACCGCCCTCATGGTTCGTGTGGGACCCGAAGCGCGCGGGCGGGCGCTGGCTCAGCCGCACGTGCGGCCGATGGAATTCGCCGGCCGGCCTCTGGCCGGCTTTGTGTGCGTTGAGCCCGGAGGTTATGCGACCGACGCGGCGCTCGAATCGTGGGTCCAGCAGGGAATCGACTTCGTGTCGACACTCCCGACGAAGGAGCCCGCCGCGAGGAAACGCCGGCCCAAAGCACCGCACAGCTGACGTCCGCGAGGCGAATGTCTCCTGTCGATCCCGGCGCACCTCGTTCGTGTAGGGGGTGAGAAGCCGGCACGATGCCGGCGGTAACGTCAAGGAGGAACACCAGATGAAGCAGCGGTACCTGCTCAGCGTGTATCAGCCCGATGGACCGACTCCCCCGCCCGAGTTCCTGGAGAAGGTGATGCGCGACGTCGACGCCTGGAACCAGGAGCTCAAGGCGGCGGGCTCGTGGGTCTTCACGGGGCGGCTGCACCCCCCGAGCACGGCCACGGTGGTGCGGCTGCGGGACGGCGACGTGCTCACGACTGACGGCCCGTATGTCGAGGGCAAGGAGCACATTGGCGGGTTCACGATCATCGAGGCCTTTGACCTCGACTCAGCACTCGAGTGGGGCCGTACGCTCACTCGGGCCACCACGCTCCCGACCGAGGTGCGACCGTTCCACGACGACGCCGAGGACTGATGTCTGGCGCACCGCCGCTCCTCGCCTCGGAAATCGAACGTGTATTCCGTGAGGAGTACGGTCGCGCAGTGGCTGTCCTGGTCCGCGTCTTCGGTGACATCGACGTCGCCGAGGAGGCGGTCCAGGACGCGTTCGCCGCGGCGGTCCAGAGGTGGCCGTCCACAAGACTGCCCCCGAGCCCCGCGGGGTGGATCATCACGACTGCTCGCAACCGGGCTATCGACCGCCTCCGCCGGGAGGCGTCCCGCGAGGACCGGCACGCGCAGGCCGCCCTGCTGCACGCCCGCGACGAGCCCGCTGAGGAGGCCGCCGTGCGCGACGACCAGCTGCGCCTGATCTTCACGTGCTGTCACCCCGCGCTCGCCGCCGGCGTGCAGGTCGCGCTGACGCTCCGGCTCCTGGGAGGGCTCACCACCGCGGAGATCGCGCGCGCCTTCCTGGTGCCCGAGGCGACCATGGCCCAGCGGCTGGTCCGGGCCAAGGGCAAGATCCGCGACGCCCGGATTCCTTACCGGGTTCCCAACGAGGCCGACCTCCCGGGCCGCCTTCGGGCCGTCCTGGCCGTCGTTTACCTCATCTTCAACGAGGGCTACACGGCGAGCTCGGGCGACCGGCTGGTCCGCGAGGACCTATGCACGGAGGCAATCCGCCTCGGACGGCTCCTGGCCGAGCTGCTGCCCGAGGAACCGGAGGTCATGGGGCTGCTCGCGCTCATGCTGCTCATCGAGTCGCGCAGGGCCACACGCACGACCCCTGACGGCGCCCTCGTGCTGCTGGCCGACCAGGACCGCGGCCTCTGGGATCGAAGCCTGATCGCCGAAGGCCAGGCCATCGTCCGGCAATGCCTCCGGCGCAACCAGCCTGGCCCCTATCAGATCCAGGCGGCGATCAACGCGGTCCACAGCGACGCGCCGAACGCGGCCGCCACCGACTGGTGGCAGATCCTGCAGCTGTACAACCAGCTCCTGTCGCTCACCCCGAGCCCCATCGTGGCCCTCAACCGCGCGGTCGCGGTGGCCGAGGTCGAAGGACCGGATGCGGCCCTGACCCTCGTCGACGGCCTCGACCTCGATGCATACCGCCTGTTCCACGCCATCCGTGCGGACCTTCTTCGACGCCTGGGCCGCAACGCCGAGGCGGCGCTGGCGTACGAGGCAGCGATCGCCCGCACCGAGAATGCGTCCGAGCGCGACTTCCTGCAGCGCAGCCGTCAGGCGCTCGCCGGAGCGAGCTGAAGCGAATTCGGGTACTTTGCGCCGGCGCCGCGTCCCCTCTGATAAACGAAGCTGACGGGAAAGCAACGGCGAGTTCGAGCAGTCGTTGGAGCGAGGTGTTCAACTGCACTCGGCGTCTGCGCGGTGGCTCAGGCCGCGTGGCGTGCTGCTTCCCGCAAAGGAGGGGGAATCGTTGATCACATCAGCAATCCTTGGCAAGGGTGCCGCGGGCCTCGTAGCGGTTGTGTTGGCGGTCGGCGGCGGGTCCGCCGTTGCCATGGCAGCCACCGGCAGCCATAACCCCGAGGAGCTGGCGGAGAGCGTCGCCCACAGGGTAGAGGCGTGCAAGGACAGAGCCCGCACAGATGACCACGACAAAAAGGGCGCTACCGACGTCGACACCCACGTGACCAACGCGGCCCGGAGCAACCACGGCATCGGCCACTGCGTCAGGTCAAAGGTCCACGAGAAGGACACCGACGAGGCGCAGGAGCGGGAGAACGATGACAGGGACGCTGATGAGCGCATGGCACCTAGCCCGAGCCCCTCGCCTGGCAAGCACACCGACGATGAGCGCGGCGACAGAAGCGGCTCGGTCGGAACTCCCGGACAGGACCGGCAGGAGGGTGGCGCCGGCGATGAGGGGCAGGCCAACCATAGCAACGCCGGCGACCACGGCCACCACTGATCCGGGCAGTCACCTTCATAAGTTGATCTCACCCCGCAGCCATGTGGGGTGGATGTGCGAGGAACACGGTTCCTCGCACTCCACCAGCAGTCATGCTGTCCGTCGCCGCTCGGCAACGCGTTCGTGAACCTTGGGGGCGACTTCTTCGATGAAGCTCGTGAGCGTCCGCGGGTCGGAGTCGGCGGCCGGGATGAAGGTGACGAAGCCGAGATCGAGAGCGAAATGGGTCAGCACGTCGGCTCAGTGGTCCGGAGGTCCGACTACTGCGCGTCGGTGGCGGGACCAACGGCCGCGTTCGTCAGGGCACCCGTGACGTTGTAGAGCCGGCGGATCTCGCACGGATCCCGACCCACCTCGCGCGCCGCGTAATCGATGGCGACGTTGTCCTGCGCGGCTGTCGCCGGTGGCTTCCAATTCATGAGGGGGCTGACCCATCCATCCGCCACCCGCCCTGTCAGAGCCAGTACACGTGGCTTGTTCGCGCCGATCCAGATCTTGATCGGCTGCGCGGGCGCAGGCCCGGGGAAGCTGGAGCTGGGCTTTTGACGGCACGTTACGGGCACTGGCCGCGGCCATGCCGCGGCATCTTATGAGAGTCTTAGGCGCAGTTGCCGCACCGCATTCGATTTGTAAAACGGGGCGCACTCAAGGGGATCGATTTACTCTCGAAGTGCCACGTGCGCGTCACCGCCTGCTCAAGGCCATGATGCTGAACACGAAGGCCGTAATCCAAAAACCTAACGCAGCCAGGCCAAATACGACCGCGCCTACGATCGTGATGGCAGTGATCACGGCCAGAACACTGCAGAAGTGGGCGATGATCAACAAGAACACTGCCCACGCGATCTGGTGGACCCGCTGATCGGTGCGAGTCGCGAACTGGTCAGGGCGCCACTGAGCGGGCCAGTTCGGCTGCGGAGGCATCGGGGGCTGGGTTGAAGGGGGTGCGTACCCCCGATCGTTGAGACCCCGCCGGTCTCCTGGTTGCAGATTCATCTCCTACTCCCCATATAACCGCCACCGATGCCGATCAGCAAGTTGGCGTACGGCAAAGGACCGGCGCGGGCTGACCCGCAGCGGATCGATGGCTTGCCTGCTTGGCGAGCCGGAGGCGACCTCCTAACGTGGCCCCAGCAGGTACCCATCGGAGGTGTCTCGATGACCAGGCAGCAGGACGTGACGCCCCGTCGACTGCCCAGGCGGAGTGGAAGGTATCGCGAGCCGTCCCGGACGTGCCGGCAGCCTCATCGCCGGCCGGCATCGAATCGTGGTCGCCATCGTCTTTGCCGTCCAGCCGCTCTGAGCGGCCTCGGCAACCGGTTCGACCAGCTCGGAGATCTGCACCAGTGTCTCTGTCAGCCGCCTGGTCACCCGAACCGGTGCGCCCGGTGGGCTGGGGGAGGTGTGGTCGTGGCCATCGCCAGCGTCGGGCCCAGACTCGGTGGCCGCCTTGAGCAGGATGGCCATGGCTTGCTCGGAGACCTTATCCGTCTCGGCCAGGGTCTTGGTCAAGCGCCGCCGGCTGGCGATCCACTCCTCTACGGAGAGGCCTGGCCTTCGGTCAAGCGGCAAGTGACCGTCTTGCCACCGACGACTCGGCTCCGCTGCCAGTAGGGGCCCTGCAGCTGGGTTGGGTTGGCCTGGCAGCGGCAGCCCAGCTTGCCATAGGGCATGAAGCGGCGGACCACGCTGCAGGAGCTGATGAAGCCTGTGTTGGACAGGTCCCAGGTCAGCCGTCGCAGGCTGAGTTCGCAGGCCCTCAGGCGGCGGACCTCCGACGGTGTCATCGGCAGCCCCGCATGGGCCCTTGCCTAACAGCTGCCGGTGGGGACAACCTACGCCGTGCACCCTCGTTCCAGGCAGTGGCATCATGGGCGCCGAGTGCGTGCCCCGGTGGCGGCGCTGCGGGATGAGCGGGACGCGGCGCAGTGCCCGGTGTGCTGGGCGCGGTGGACGCCGGGTTTAGCGGCCCGTCTGGATCCAGTCCCGGTAGTGCGTGGGCGCCAGGTGTGCGTCCGGTCCTGCGGTGAGCACGTCGCCGGTGACGGCCGCGAACATGCCGGCGTGGTCGTCGGTGATCACGGTCCGGCCGTCGTGCTGTGCGGCCAGTGTGAGCCTGCCGAGTTCGTCGAGAGAGAAGACGTCCGGGCCGGCGACGTTCCGGATGCCCTGCAGTGGGACGCCGGTGGAGACCTCGACCACCGGGTCGACAGCGTCCGCGGCGGCGATCGGCTGGAGGCGGGTGGTCGGCAGGCGGACGGTGGTGTTGTCGGAGGTCGAGGACAAGAGGGCGTCCATGAACTCGAAGAACTGGGTGGCGCGCACGATGGAGTACGGCGTGGGCCCCTGGCGGAGCAGGTCCTCCTGCAGGGTTTTGGCCCGGTAGTAGTCCAGCTGGGGCACCTGGTTCACGCCGACGATCGAGAGGATCACCTGGTGCCGGACACCGGCGCGCTCTCCCGCGGCGAGCAGATTGTTCATTGAGGTGCGGAAGAAGTCCAGGGACGCCTCGTCGAATGTCGGCGAGTTCGCCAGGTTGATCACGACCTCGGCGCCCTCCAGCGCCTGATCCAGGCTCTTCCCCGTGATCAGGTCGACGCCGGTGGACGGTGCCGCGGGGACGGCCTCGTGTCCGGCTGCGGTCAGCTTCTGGACCACCTGCGAGCCGATCAGTCCGGTACCGCCGATGACTGCGAGCTTCACGGTTCTCACTTTTCACGGCGTGCCCACGAGCGACAAGTGGCTTTTGCAGGCCTGGCGCCGGCCACGACTGCTAGTGGTGGCCGGCCTTTGACGCGGCTGGGCGCCTCGATCAGCGCTCGGCCGAGTTGAGCGATGTTTCCTCACCCGGCTCTTATCGACAGCATTCCGGCGCTTGCCCTGGCCCAGCGCGCCAGCCACCAGCGATCGCACCAGTGCGGAGACGGATGACACAAACTTTGCTCAACTGGCGCTTGAGGACGCGCATGGCCTCTTTCTTCGCCTTCGGCCGAGGAGGCCGGTAAGGGTGCGGTGCCGTTGAAGCGGCGAAGCCTCAGCCCGTGAACCGGCGCGGGTCACGCACCTCGACCAGCAGCTCGGCTGCAGAACGCGTCGAGATGCCGCAAAGCTGGTCGAGCGTGGAGCCGATCTGCGTTGACCAGTTTGGCCATCTCGCAGCAGATCTCTTCATCACGCTGCTCCTGCTCCGAGATGGCGCGGGCATACTCGCCGAGCAGGCGCAGCCGCAGCGGCGTGGGCGCGTCCGGGTTTCGAATTCAGAGTATCCCTCGGACGGCCTTCCAAAAAGACACGAGCGGTTTGTTGGAAGTGAGCCGGGAGGGCTCTAACGCAACCCGAGTCGGGTGATGGTCGAGGCCGCGCATTCTCCGCGCGTGGTGCGAGCGCGGCAGCCACGACAGCAAGGGCTGCGCGGCCAGAGGAGACGATGGGAGGAGACGTCATAGACTGCATCGTCGAACGTCTACGCTGCGTGGCGAGCGACAACGACGGCTAGCCGGACGACGTCGGTGTCGTTGTTTGCGACACTGATGCGGAGGAGCCACGCCGCCGCGGGAGCTGCTTCGGCCAGTTTGGCCACTAGATCGCGTGTGGCAATCGAGATGCGTCCATCGACGTCGATCCCGCTGGCGCAGCAACGTCCAACAAGTTCATTTCAGCCCAGAAGATCCTGCGGTAATCAATAGCTCGGACTCGACCGCTCCGGCACTTATCTCAACGCGGGGCTTCGCACGGCAGGCGATTTCAAGCACGAGGGAAGAGTTCATGGCTCTTGAGCCGTATGCCCAGCGCCCGGATGGTACGGAGAAGCGCGGGGTCCGTCAGTGTTGCGACTTCCACACTCCGCTCAGCTCCGTAGACGGACCGGAAGTCGGGCGATGGCAGGCCAGGGTGACATGAGATCTCGTTCCAGCCTGGCCTGAGCTCTTCTTCCAGCAGGCGGCGAAAGAAACCCACGCTCACCTTGCCGAGGTCAGTCAGACCCCACTCCCATTGGGCATAGAAGCCTCCCACGCAGTTGACCCTCCCATCTCCGCGGAGCGGAACCCTCAGCGGTTCGACCAGCTCCTGGAACAGCGGCATCAGTCCCTCTCGGCGGTGGGCGTGGCGGTGTGAGTCGACGTGCGTCGGAAGCCGTCCCATGAGCGCATAGAAGCGGTCGAGCTGACGCTGGAACTCTTCGCGAACCGCTGCCCGATCGCCGAGGTCGAACTCGCGCTCGTCTTCGCCCCATACGTCCCAATGCAGTCCCACTGAAAGCTCGGGCATGTCGCGGCTGAGGACGGATGCTTCGGCGGCGGCCCGTCCCGTCACCATCAGGCTCGCACTCGTCACCACACCGCCCCGGTGACAGCAGGCAATGCCCTCATTGACGCCGCCCGAGGCGCCGAAGTCGTCTGCGTTGACGATCAGATACGTGAGCTCAGGCAAGGCCAAGGTCCCGAAGGAAACGGCCGGCAACTGCCCTCGCCTCGAAATGGTCCCTGGCGATTCCCCGTGCCGCCCTGCAGTGGGCCGGGTAGTCGGAGTTGATGGCCTCGATCGCTTGCAACGCTTCCTCAAGCGTCCGGAAGGCGAAGAGGCCGCGACCCGTGGGTAAGACGTTGCTGAACCCGGTGTCCTGCGCCACCACCGGTTTGCCCGACGCGAGGTAGCACGCGTCCCGATCACTGAACCAGCCGCTGCGCAGCCGCACGTTCTGGTCCTTCGCCACAGTGAACTCGGCCCGCGACTCACGAATGAACGCCGGGTAGGCGCCGAAGACGTCGAGCGACATTGGCAGCGGCCGACGCAGGCCCCAGCAGTGACCCTCAAGCAGCCCGCGGTCGCGGTCGTCATCCAGCCCAAGTGCCAGATCGAAGCGCTGTCCGGTGTGCCGCGGGAGGTCGATGACCTTCTCCCACTCGTGGTGCTTGCTCCAGCGGTACACGTCGCCGCCATACTCCACGTCGTTGCCGGCCTGGCGATAGTTGCCCACCGTGGTGAAGAAGGGTGCCTCGGGCGTATAGCAGGCGGGCCACAGCTCGAGGTCCACAGGCTGCCTCGTCCTGAGGTACCGAACCCCGTTCAGCGGCACACCGCAGTCACGGGCGCCGTAGTTCTCGCCGTAAGTGACGATGACGTGGTGGTCGGCGAATGCCCGGCGCGTATGTTCATCGCCGTTCGCCAGCCTGAGCTCCGAGGTGGTGGTGTCACTCTGCAGGTACACGCGGAAAGGCGCCCGCAGGTGCGGTTCGCGAAGGTCGGTGCCTCCCTGAAGGTTGATGAGTGCATCGCAGGTGCCATAAAGCTCAGCGAGCCCCGATGGGGTGAGCCCCCAACATGCCCCTATGCGATCGGCCAGGCGGAAGGCCCAGCGCTGGCCGAGGCCGATGCGGTCCAGGCAGCCGCTCAGATGGTGCAGGGCGTATGAGCAGTCGTCCGTGACCGTGTTCTGGATGGGATCGTAGGGCCAGACAGAGTCGTCCTCGACGTACCAGACCTCGTGACCCAGCGCGCTCAACCCGCGAATCCAGTTCAGGTACACCCAGGCGTGGCCGGCAAATGGAAAGCGGCCCATCATTCCCAGGACGACGAGCCGCAGCCTGGACCTCACACCTGGATCAGCCCGAGGCGCTCGCCTCGAAGGATCAGGTCGTCGAGGAACCAGCGCGACTCGGGGTCCATGAGCTGCGCTGGTTCCTCGCCCAGCCAGCGGAAGTCCAGATAGAGCCGCGCCGCATCGAACGCCGCGTCGAAGTCTTCAGGGGACCCCTCTGGCCAGCGCGCTGCGGCGTACTCGCGCAGGCATTCGTCCAGGTCAGAGGCCGACCAGCCCTCGGTCAGGCTCGCCAGGTCGATCTCCCCCGCCCCGAAGGCCGCCGACTCCCAGTCGATCGGCAGGGCCGCGTCCAGGTGAAGAATGACGTTGTGGGGATAGAGCTCACCATGGATCGCCGTCCGCCGCCGGCCGAGCAGGTCCGAAGCCACGGATTCGAAGCCCTCGCACACCGCCGGCAACCAGTGCAGGCCCAGCTCGAGCCGTTCGGCGAACTCGCTCATCCGGCGGGCCCACTGGACGTAGTACGCCCGGTCGTAGCGCTTGAGCCAGGCTGGGGGCATGTCGCCGAAGCGCGCCGTTGCGGCACGCTGAAACTCGCCGATCCAGCGGGCTGCCAGGCCCAGGCTCATGTCGATGCACCATCCCGGCTGGAAGCCCAGGACGAGCCAGGTGTTGCCCGTGTCTGGATCGACATGTGACCCGTAGAACGGCACAGTCCCCATCCCCAGCGGCTGGACGAGGTCACGGTAGACCCGGGCCTCGTACGAGACGCCTCCCCGATGCCCGTAGCCGGTTGCTTCGTCAGCTCCGTTGCCATACTTGCAGAAGAGGCGCAGGTCCTCGCCGCCAGGCAGCCGGCAGGTCACCACCTCGGTGAGAAAGCTGCTGTTGCGAACGTTTGCCTCACGCGAAACGATGACGGCGCCTGGTAGCAGCTCATCCAACGCACGGCCTAGCCGGGTCAGGTCTGGTGACGCCTGTCCCATGGTCTAACGCAGGCGCCAGACCGGCACCGCTACGGGGCGGCGACGCGGCTGCGGCCGGTCAGTCCGCAAACAGCTGATCTGGCCATCCTCGATCTCGATGTGGATGTCGCAGCGAGAGAGAGTCGTGACTCGATGCGTGATCAGGAAGGTGGTCCGCCCGACCATCAGGTGCTCCAGTGCCCTCATGATCAACCCTTCGGTATGGAGGTCGACCGCGCTCGTCGGCTCGTCGAGGATCAGGATCGGCGCGTCTCTGAGAAACGCTCGCGCCAGCGCGATTCGCTGGCGCTCGCCACCAGAGAGCCGCATGCCGCGCTCGCCGACGAGAGTGTCGTAGCCGTCGGGCAGAGAGACGATGAAGTTGTGAACGTCGGCTGCTTGCGCGGCAGCCACGATTTCTGCGCGGCTGGCCCCGGGCCGTCCGTAGCTTATGTTCTCCGCCACACTCGTTGAGAAAAGCACGCTGTCCTGGAGGACGATGGCGAACTGGGCGCGGAGATCGGCCAGCCGGTAGTCTCGCAGGTCGACACCGTCGAGCAGGATCTGGCCCCACAGCGGGTCGTAGAGGCGGGTGAGCAGCGAGACGAGGGTGCTCTTGCCGGCGCCGGTTGGCCCGGAGATGGCCACGCGCATACCGGCCGGCACACCGAACGAGACCGCCTGGAGGGTAGTGGAACTGCCAGGGTACGAGAACCAGACCTCACGGAACTCGACCTGTCCGCGCGCGCGTCGTATTGCCCTGGCGTGCGGCCGCTCGATCACCTCGGGCCGCTCCGCGAGCAGCTCGAAGGCGCGCTCGGCGCTCGCCAGCGACGACTGGACGTCGGCAACGGTCTTGCTGATGGTCTCCAGTGGCCCGTACAGCTGGCTCAGGTACGCCATGACCATCAGGAGGTCGCCCAGCGTGAGAATGCCGGACTGGACATTGAGGATCCCGACGTACAGAACGACGGCAGTCCCGATACCCGTCGCCAGATTCACGAGCAGACCAAACCAGCCTTCGGCGGCCGTAAGCCGGATACGCGCGCGCGCTCCAGCCTGTGACTGCCCGAAGAAGCGGCCAAGCTCGCGGTCGTGACGGCCGAAGGCCTTGACCACACGCAGTGCGCCCAGTACCTCCTGAACGACGCTCAGCGCGCCGCTTTCCAGCTCCTTCACCCCGCTGTAGCGGGGGCGCATGCGCCGGTTGTAGCTGCGAGAGAGCAGGTACAGCACCGGCACCACGCCAAGCGCGACGAGCGCGAGTGTCAGGTCGATCCGAGCAGTCACGTACGCCATCGAGAGCAGCAGCGCACACGACGACAGCAGCGAGACACCATTGCCGAAGATGAGGTAGCGAAGCGATGGGGCGTCGTACTGGATGCGGTAGATGGTGTCTGCGGTTCCTGTAGCGTCGTGGAAGGCAAGCGAGAGACTCTGCGCATGCTGAAATAGTCGCGCCCTGAATGACAGCGTGAGCCGCTCGCCGACGCTTGTGGAGACGACCTCGGCGGCAGCACCCTGGGCCTGCGTCAGGACCAGCACGGCGACTTGGAGGAGCGCCACACTGAGCAGCAGCAGCGCCGATGACCGCTGGACATGGTCGGGAAGGACGGTGGCAAGAAAGGCTGGCAGTTGCCGGTGCCCGACCACGCTGTCCACGGCGACTTTGAGGGGTACTGGTGCCATCAGTGTTAGCGGCGTCGCCGCCAGGTCGAGGACGAGCGCCACCATGATGCCTGGCCAGTAGCGGCGGACCTGGCCAAGGACGTGGCGCAGCAGCCGGACGTCGCTGCTGGCGCGCTCGGACATCTCAGCGGCTTCCGCGGCTGGCTGTACCGGCATCTTCATCCCGCCCCCCGCGATGTCTTCACTAGCACCTGACGCACGAGCCGTCTCAATAGCACGGCCTCTACAACGGCAACTGCCGCCGCCGTGGCAAGCGCTGCGGCGCCGAGCAATGGTCGCGCCAGGCCAACGAGAGCTCCGGCACCGATAGCGAGGGGAGCGAGGGGACCGGGCCGCAGGATGGTGCGGAAACGCGGCAGCCAGCTCCACACGACCGCCGTTGTAACGCGGCAGGCGGCGAGGCCTACCATGCTCACCTCCAGGTCGAAAGCCGCGTGTGGGGTAGCTCGCGTCCGGGTGCAGCCCCTTCTGGCCAGCTGCCTCTCCACATCGGCGAGCCAGGAGAGCCGATCGCCCAACCACGGTCTCGCAGAGGACAAGGGCGGCAGCGGGCGGGCTCGCAGGCGGCCCCAGGTTCGGACCAGCGGTTGAGCGATGTACAGAAGGCCGACCAGGAGCCGGAAGGAAATCGGAGAGGGGTCGCGCCGGTCGGGTCGCACGACAACGGCCATTGCCGCCCCGAACGCAACCACGAGCGCGGCTGCCAGCGCGGCCACCGCCACTCCTGGTCTCCAGAGCGGCGCCAGAGCCAGGCCCAGTACCAGCGGCGGGACTGACAGCGGCAGGAGGGCGAGTGCCAGCGGTATCACACTCTCAGCCGGCCGGCGGAGCACCCCCTGGTAGGGGGCGCTGCCGGACGTGCCGTGGTACACGACAGGTCGAAGCAGCCGGGGAAGCAGGCGAGGAAAGCCATAGATGAAGCCGGCCCAGCGGCTCTGGCCCAGACGGTTGAACCGGTGCGTGTGCCGGCCGCAAACCATCCGCTCGGCGGCGCCGTAGGTACGCTGCTGGCGAAGGTAGGACCGGACCAGCGGACGGGCGTGGTGTCGCACCTGAGCAGCCGGGGCGAAGGCGATCTGGTGGCCGCCATCGAGCAGGCGCCAACAGACGTCGACGTCGTCGCCGGCGGCCACAAAGGGCGGGTGGAAGCCGCCGATCGCCTCAAGGGTGGTCCTGCGAACGGCGAGGTTGCAGCCGGGCACGTGCTCGGCCCTATCGTCAGCCACCAGGACATGGACCGGGCCGCCTGGAGCCGCGGCGACGGCCCGCTCGACTAGGCCGGCGTCCCCAAAGGGTAGGTTGGGCCCTCCGGTCGCGGCGGCGGCGGGGTCTTCGAGCGAGAGGGCCAGGTGGTAGGGCCACTCGGGATGGCACTCGGCGTCGGCATCCATGTAAGCGACAATCTCGCCGCTCGAAGCTTCTAGACCGGCATTACGAGTGGCGGCGAGCCCCTGGTGGGGCAGTCCGATCACCTTGACCGGGTGCCGACGCGCTAACGCTGGCGAGCTGTCAGTAGATCCGTCGTCGCAGTAAATGATCTCCAGCGCCGGGTAGTCGCTAGCGACGAGCGAGGCCAGGCACCGGTCAATGTAGGCCGCGACGTTGTAGCCACAGACGACGGCCGAGACTGTCGGCCACCTGGTCCGCAGGCCCGCCAGTTCGCGCCCGGCCCATTCGGCTACCGCGTCCAGGCCGGGCTTGGGGTAGCGGTCGCGGTCGGTCAGCCCGAAGCCCCAGCCCTGGACCGGGTAACCTGCCACGACCCAGTCGTCCGTCCATGAGAAGACCGTGGCGCCCGCGCAGCCGCACTCGTCGACTGCGCGTAGCTGACGGTCGAGCGAGTCGGCCTGGGCGAGCTCACCGTGGACCTCGGAAGCTAGGCCCAGCTCGGTCACCAGCAGCGGCAGGTCACCGGAGATGACCTGCAAGTGGCGCAAGTAGGCTCGCAGCAGCTCCGGTCGCTCGAGGAAGACGTTGAAGCAGATGACGTCCTGGCCCTCCACCTGCAGGTACTCAGTGGTTGGGTAGTTGCAATAGGTGGCCAGCATATTTGCGTCGGACTTGTGCACCTCCTCGACGAGCCGTGAGAGGGTGTCCTCGACGGCGCCGATGCCATGGACTCGTACGAGGTCGGCGGGGACCTCGTTGCCGACCGCGATCGCCAAGACAGAGTCGCGGCCCCTGCAGCGTTCCATCGCGCTCTCCACGGCGCGCATGCCCGCGTCCAGGACTCGCCGGCGTGCCTGGCGGCCGGTCTGGGAAACTGAGCGCCAGTCTTCATAGTGGAGGCCCAAGAGCAGCCGCAGGCCGGCCTCCTCCACCAGCTCGAGCACGTCCGCTGGCGGCGCGCCGTAAGTGCGCACGGTGTTCAGGCCAGCGGCGGCCATCATGGCAAAGTCCGACCGCACTCGATCAGGATTCGGGAACGCCTCGCCGTCGGAGCGCGTCGCGAAGCTGCCGTAGGTCACACCGCGGATCCGAAATGGACCTCCGCCGGCACTCAGGTGCTTGCCATCCGCGACTACCCGCGGACGGCGCTGGTCACTTCTGGATGCGCCTGCCCAACCCCGCACCGGCTGCGGAGCGATCGGTGCAACCAGGCAGTCCCCGCCTCCCATTGGCCTCATCGGTTAAAGAAGGGACGCGCGATCGAAGCCGAGTACCCGACCGGGAGTGAGATCCAGCGAACCGGGTCTCACGTCTACCGGATCGACCCGGACGAGATGACGTGCTGCTCCTCGTTGGCCAGGTCGTATCCGTCGTTGAAAGTGGTGACCAAGTTGGAGAGGTTGACGCTGCCGGAAGTGGTGTTTCCGAAGTAGTCGCCGATGAACGTGTGCGGTTACACGAGCAAAGTCGGTCGACGGCATCCGGATGAGCGGACGCCCAACCTGGCTACCTGCCCTGCCCCTCCGCCAAGTCCTTCGCCCTCCTCTATGCGATCGTCCGCCTACTCTCCCTCGATGCCCTCCGTACGCGCCACCGAACCGAACGTCGGCTTCAGCTCGGCAGCGCAGATAAACCGTCCGTCGTTAGCGCTCCGGTCGCCGGTTCCCCGCCTGCGCATTCCGATGAATCCGACCGGTCATTCCGACGTTGCGGTGTCGGGAGTTTCTTGACCGCACATGCTGGTGCGCTATCGGTTCGGGCGGCGCGGAGCATCCCTGCAGGTCACGCGAGTCATCCCCCGGTACCATGCAGCTCCGCTGGCGAGACGTCGATCTCGACGCCGGCGTGCTGCGCGTCACACAGAACGTCCACCGCATCCGGCAGGATGAGGTGACCGAGCACATGGCCCAGCACGTGGCCGGCTTCCGGTTTGGACCAGCGAAAACGCACCGCTCGAAGCGTCCCGTCTCGATGCCGGCCGTCGTGGTGGAGCTGGTCCGCATACATCGGAAGCAGCAGGCGGGGGCGCGCCTACAAGCGGGCACACTGTGGACGGACCTGGACCTCGTGTTCACTGACCCGCGCGGCTACCCGCTCAACCATGATCGTGTGCGGCGTGAGTTCTACAAGGCGCTAGACGCGGCTGGTGTGCGACAGGTCGTGCTGTACGCCCTGCGGCACACGATGGCCACGCTCGTCCTCCACGAGATGAAGGACCTCAAGCTTGTGGCGACGCGGCTCGGTCACTCGAACGAGATGCTCGTGCTGCCGACGTACGGCCATCCGCTGCCGGGCGTCGACCGAGAGGCGGCCGACCGGCTGGGTGAGGTGGTCAAGCGGCGGGTCGATCGCAGTGGTTCTTGACGTGGCCGAGCAGATTAGGTTGCTAGGGTGACCAGCGTGACAGGGGTATACGTCATCGACGGTGCGAAGGTGACGACCCTTGAGACCCTCTGGGACATCATTGGCTCGGCCGTGAATGGTCCACGTGGCTACTTCGGTAGCGGCCTCGACAGCTTCAACGACTGCCTGCGCGGAGGCTTCGGCACACCGGATGACGATGACTTCGTATTCGAGTGGCGAAACCATGAGAACTCCAGTCGGAACCTGGGATACGCGGAAACCGTCCGCCAACTGGAAATTCGGCTGCAACGATGCCATCCCGCTAACCGTTCCGCGGTGGCCGCCGAACTCCGGGCAGTCCAGACTGGTACTGGTCCGACCGTATTCGACTGGCTCGTTGACATCCTCACCGAGCATGACAAGCCGCGGCTCGCGTAGAGGGCGCAGCTCCCAGTCCCGAGCCGACCACGGGGCTTCCTTGATGCAACACAAGTGCGACATGCAACGGGTCCCGCCAAACAGCTCGTTGCACTCGAAGCGGGGAATCGTCCCGTTCTGAACTCGAAATCGGGGCTGGTGGGCCGGGAGGGCTCCCACACAACCGGAGTCGGCAGCGGCGTCGACCGCCCGCCACGATAGATCGGGCTGGCACGAAATCGTCAAAGATCTTGTCTATCATCCTCATCGAGCCATGTCCGCAGAACCATCGCCCGAGCGGGACTTCCAGATCGGAGCCCTCCTCAACATCCCGGCCTTCGAGCTGCAGAAGCGTGTCGAAGAGGCTCTGGAAGAGGCGGGGATGGGTGATCTGCGACGCGCTCACCACCCGGTGCTCCAACACCTCGACGAGGAGGGCAGCCGGGTTACCGACCTGGCGGACAGGATGAGGGTGACCAAGCAGGCCGTCGCCTACCTCGTGGATTACCTCGAACGACGGGGCTACCTGGACCGCGTGCCCGACCCCTACGACGGCCGGGCAGCACTGCTCAGGCGGACAGAGCGTGCCTGGGAGGTCCACCGAATCGCCCGGAGGGTAGTCGAGGATGTCCAGGGCGAATGGGCTGACCACTTGGGTGAGGCCCGGATGCGCGAGCTCCGCGCGCTGCTCAAGGATCTGGTCGTCAACCACATTGGCGTCCGTTACTCACCGTCGATCGGTGGTTTGCGGCCGATCACCAAAGAGCCCAACCGCCGGGCATGAAAGCCCCGCTTCGAGGCTCGGCACATGACAGAGCGAGGGCAGTCACGGTCATCTCGACGGCAAGGTCACCAGCCACAGCATCCAGAGAACCAACGCAGAGTGGAACGTGATGGCCGCGGTTCGTAACCAATTGCCGAGCAGCAGCTGACGATGGATAGCGGGGTCGAAGCCTCGCCCGAGCCGGAGCTGACGCGGCACTTCGTAGACCGTGGCAGCTGCGGCAACGACCTGAAGCCCAACACCTACCAGCGCCAGGCCCAGTGATAACTGCGGCGGGCGGACAAAGACCAGCAGCACGCTTGTCAGGGCCATTGCGGCGTGAGGCGGCTGGATGATCCGCTCAGCCCGCCTCCCGTTTTCGTGCTGGTATGCGGGGAATGCGTCGGTGCCGACAAATGCGTACAGGGGATAGTGCACGACCTGCCGCACCCAGACGTTGCCACTCATGAAGAGAACAGCTGCGGCATTCGCGAGCAGCGCCAGAGTTCCGATCATATCGATCACCGACCGGTCGGTGTGGCGATGGCTCCGGTCACGGCCGTCTCGCCCCTGGCTGGCAGAGCACCCAGCTGCATCAGAACGTGCATCCACCCAGCCTCACTGTTGTGCTGAATGATTCTGCCTTCCTTCACGCGCTCGATGCTGATCAGCTGGAACTCGACGGCCTTGCCGGTGGCTGGAATGCCAGCGAGGTCGCCCAGGTGGGTACCCCTCAGCCATATGTGGATCGCGACCCTGTCGCCTTCGGCCACTACCTGTTCGGTCCGCGCCGATAGGTCCGGAAAGGCCGCCAAGGCCAAGGGAAGGTAGACCCTCGTCTCCGCCAAACCAGGATGCCCATCCATGGCGGAGAGCTCACCCCGATGGATGCGCTCGTAAAGGTCCACGACGATGGCCTTGTTCTGCTCCTCGATCGTGTTCACCTCAGTTGCGTCCACGGGCTAGCCCTCCAGTCGATCAGCGGATATGCGGAGATAGTAAAAGACTTTGCCTAAGTCGTCAAGGCATTTGTCTATCTAGACCTGGCGTCTACCGGCCTCGGTCGGCGATCGGCACCGCAGTCGCTTTGGGAGGGCAGACCATCTTCGGCTTGGGCGAGGAGGTGAGCCCGGTGACCTCGATCAGGGACGGGTCGAGGGGATCACGCCGAGGCAGCCTTGATCGAGGGGGCCGTGATCGTCTCGACGCACCCGCAGGCCGGGGCTATGAGAACCGCACCAGCGGTTTGTTGGAAGTGGGCCGGGAGGGCTCCAACAAACCACGAGTCGTCGAGGACGAGTGCCCCTGCATCGACGCCGGAGGGCGCCCGAGGCTCGGGTGCCCGGGGCTCCGACCCGCCGCAGCGCTCCCTCCACCGCACCGACGCCGACGCTGGTCCCGGACCAGCCGACCGCCCACCTGGATACCCTGGGCGACGGCCGACGTGCTGCGCGACGCGGCGGACTCGGGCGCTGCGGTGCTCTACTCAACGCGCGACGAGCCGGTGGCGGCCGTGGCGCACGGTGGCCAGCCGGCCAGCTGAGTACGTGTACCGCACGCGACGGCTGTCGGGCAGCCGGAGCGCGCTCAGCAGGCCGCCGGTGATGGTCACCGGCAGCACCCGGCCGCCGGCGTCCGTCACCGTGGCCAGGTTGCCGGCGCCGTCGTAGCTGAGGGTCACCCCCTTGCCCCGCTCGTCGAGCTTAGAGCGAAGCCCTCCGCTCGCGTCGAAGGTCAGCGTCTGCTTGGCCAGCGTCTTCACCTTGAAGCCCCCGCCCTTGACCGCCGAGAGATGAGAGAACGCTCCGGCAGGGCCGCGTACGACCCGTCCGGCTGCAGCGTGTAGGTGGTCTCGGTGCCGTCCTCGGCCTTGAAGTCGAGCTGCCGTCCGTAGCGGTGAGCGTGATTGTTGTGACGTACGCGGTGCCGTCGGACAGGCCCCAGCCGTCCGTGTTGTCGAGCGTAAAGCAGAACTTGGCAGGCGTCCAGCAGACCGCCGCCTGGACGAACGCGAAGCTGGCCGTGTGCAGCACCATGCCGTGGTCGGCGTCCGCGAAGAGACGCACCGTGGCGCTCGCCCAGCCCGTGTCTGGCGCGTCGAAGTAGAGGAGGAGCGACGTGTCCCCGACGGAGAGGCCAGGGAGCAGGTGGAGGTTGGTCGCCGTCGGCCCGGTGCCGCCTCCACCGGTGCCGCCGTCACGGGCGTCGCCGCCCGGGCGGGATCGTCCGCCTTCATCCGGAAGGCGGTCTACGGGCGCACCGAGCAGGAGGCACGAGCCAAGCTGATCGAGGCTCTCGCAGCTCGCCAGGCTGGAGGCCTCCCAGGGCGGCACGCCGAACGAACATTGGGCCACTACTGGATGCACCGATCACGACTCGCCTCGCCCCCGATGGCCGTCAACCCGCACGGCCGCGAAACCATGACCGCCAGCGCCTCCGAGCGCGTTACGATCCAGCCGCGCCCTCCAACCGCAGCATGAGTTCGGAGCGCCCGGCGATCGCGAGCTTGCCGTAGGTGCTGGCGAGGTGGGCCTCGACGGTTTTCAAGGTCACATACAGCGTCTGAGCTATTTCGCGATTGGTCTTGCCCTCGGCTGCCAATCGAGCAACCCGCAGCTCGCTGGGTGTGAGCGCCTCCACTCCGGTGCGCCACTCCCTACGCGGCCTTGCGCCGGTCGCCTGGAGCTCCTCGCGAGCCCTGGCGGCCAGCGGGCGTGCGCCGCAACGAGCGGCGAACTCGAGCGCCTCGGCCAGCGGAGCCCGCGCCTCGGTTCGGCGGCCGGCCCGGCGCAGAGCAGCGCCCAACTCAGCCAGCGAGTGGGCCCGCTCCAGCACCGCCGGGGATTGCCGGAGCACGGCCACGGATTCCTCCAGCAGCCGCAGTCCCTCCTCTCCTCCGTGAACCAGCCCGGACACTCGCAACGCCACCCCGAGAGCGCGCGGGGCGCCGAATGCACGCGCGTCGTCCAGCTCAGAGTTGACCAGCTCACGTGCCTCTTCTCGGCGATCGAGCCGCAGCAGTGCTTGCGCGCAGCGCGAGCGCAGTTGGGGGAAGCCGTTACCTGGCAACTCCACGCCCAAGAGCCTGGGCTTGAACAGGACCCGGCAGGCCTCCAGCTCGGCGAGGGCTTCGGCTGGGCGGTCTTGGGCCATACGCAGGCGCGCACGTGCCACACGCATTCTGAGCGCGGACACCGTCGGGGGCAATTCGCCCACCTTGACCATGTCAAGTACTGCATCCGCCCCGCCGAGGTCCCCGGCTTCGACAGCCACTTCGGCCAGCACCGAGACCACCAGTGACAGCCCCTCGGCGAAGTCGCCTGCCTGCAGGACACCGAGGGCGACGCGAGCGGCGGCATCTGCCTCAGGAAGCGCGCCCAGCAAGAGTTTGAGCAGCCCGAGAGTCACGTAGGTGTTGTGAAGGCCCCGTGCGCTGCCTGAGCGCTCGGCCTCGGCGAGCATAGCAGTCAGCATGGCCTCGACAGCCCCGAACCGCTCGACCCAGAGCAGGGTCACGAGTCCGGGCAGCCGTGAGTCCCAATTCTCGGGCCGCGGACCTGCGCGATCGAGGGCCGCCTGGAGCGGAAGCGCGACCTCTTCCGCCGGGCGACCTTCGTACCTGTGCGCAGCAATGGCGCGGGCGGTCGCGAAAGCCTCGGCTGCTGCGGCGTCCAGCGAGCGCCTTCCGAGCCTTTCAAGGACAGGAAGTGCCTGGGCCGCCCGGCGCGCGTCCCGCAGTCCGCAGACCACCAGCTCCGCCTCCAACCGACCCATCAGGTCCTGGTCACCCTCTTCCAGCTCGGCCAGAGTCCGCTCGCATACGTCCACGGCCTCCGCCCAACGGTAGAGATTGGCGTGGGCCTGCGCCAGCTCCAGGGCGACCTGTGCCCGCTCGCGGGGGTGACGGACCAGCTGTAGAGCCTCCTCAAGCCGTGCGCAGGCTGACTGGCGGCCAGCGAGGACCTCCGCCCCGGCTGTCTCCCGAAGGACTTCCACCCGCTCCTCCAATGGGGCTGGCTCTGCGAGCGCTCGCCTGAGCAAATCAGCGCCGGCCGCGGGCGCTCCACCCCCCACCGCTGCCTGCGCTGCCTCGCGCAGGCGGGCCAGCACCCAGTGATCGGCGGCCGGCCGCACTCGCATCAGGTGGGCGGCGACCCTGCCAATTGGCGCCCTATCCGCATAGCGGAGACGCGCAGCGGCACGGTGGGCAGAGTCCCGCTCATCAGTGCTCAGCGAGGCCTCCACGGCCTCGCGCAGGACGGGATGGAGGAAGCGCGGAAGTTCGTGGTCGGCCAGAACCTCGAGCCGGATCAGCCCGGCGGCGAGGCGCATGGCGGTGTCCATCTGCACATCCGCAAGCGCAGCTGCCTGCCGCAGCTCGCAGTCGTCGCCGAGCACCGCCACGGCCTGCGCCAGGCGGAGCGCATGCGGATCCAGGCGTCGGAGCCGCGTCGCGACCTGAATGGCGAGCCCGTGACCAGGGCGTATCAGGGCCTTAACCGGCCCATCGTCCGCCCGCAGCAGCTCACGAAGGTAGAAGGGGTTGCCTCCGGTCTTCCGCCAGGCGGCGGCGCACAGCTCGGCACTCGCCTCGGCGCCTATGACATCGCGCACGATATCGGCGACTGCGCTCTCGCTCAGGAGGCGCGGCCGCACCACGGTCGCCACCGTACGCAGTGACGGCAGCGTATCATCCTGCATCTCGGCTTCCTCGGGCCGCAGCGCCAGCAGCAGCGTCACCGGCAGGCCCTCCACGCGCGGCGCCAGGTAGGCCACCCATCGCAGCGAGGGACCGTCCGCCCAGTGGGCATCGTCGACTGCTATCACCAGTGGCCGGACTGCCGCCAGGTTGGCCGCAAGCCAATAGAGGCCGTGAAGCACCGCAAAGGCTCTGTCCCTGGCCGATGTCTCCGTGACATCGCCGGTGAGGAGTGGCCGAGCCGCCGCGGCCGGACCCGAGAAGAGCGCGCGGCGCTCGGCCGCGGCCGATTCCGCCACCCTCCGCTCGAAGAGCTGCCGGACTACCCCGAAGGCGAAGCCGGCCTCCAGCTCGGAGCCGCGTGCGCGCAGCACCGCATGTCCCGTCCTGGCTGCTCTTTCGGTGGCCGCACCTAGAAGCGAGGTCTTGCCGATCCCGGCCCCGCCCTCGACGAGGAGAACGCCACCCCGCTTGAGCACCGTCCTGATCGCCGCCATCTCCCTCTCCCTCTCCAGGAGCGTCACACCCAAACTTTATCTGGGCCCAGTTCGGTACGCGTAGGGTGGCCGGCTGGGCAGCCGCTGGCACATGGAGGAATGCATCCAGCAGCCAATGGCGAGGATGGGCTCGATCAGTACCAGGTCAGCCGGGCTTTCGTCCCCAGGCCAGGAACAGCAACGGCGACAAGGTAAAGGTCTCCGGCCTGGAGAGGTGTTCCTCCAATTCGCCGGTGCGCCGAGCGAGTTGAGGACCATCCATGAAGCCGCCGCCCACGATCTGGTCCCGGAAGATATCGATGAGCCTGAGAAGCAGCAGGTGATTGTGCTCGCCAGCGCGCTCAGTGTGGGCGTAGACCTCGATCGCGATATCAGCCAGGCCCGCACCGCGCAACAGCCCGGGCATGTGGCGGCCCGTGAAGGGATCCATTCCGGTCGTTCTCCACGCCTTGACCAGGGCATCGAGCAAGCTGTCCCAGGCCGGATGCACGGGCTCGCACGTCCAGCTGATCCAGTCCACGTTCTGCGTAATGACCCAGCCGCCGGGCCGGACAACGCGGACCATCTCCGCGACGACGTCCTGCGGCGATGTCAGCGTGATCAGGACCAGCCTCTCGTGCGCGATATCGAAATGATTCGCGTCAAGGCCGGTCGCCCTGGCGTCGGCCTGGATCAGCTTGACATTGGCGAGGCGGCGCTCGGCGATGCTGCGCTGCGCGAAACCGATCATTCGCGGCTGGCTGTCCAGCCCGACGACCTTGCCAGCCGGCCCGACCCTGCGCGAAAGCAAGTCCAGCGCACCGAGCGGGCCGCAGCCGAAGTCAACCGCGCGCCCTCCCACCGGTATCTCTAGGCGATCCAGGAGAGCCTCGGTCTCAGCGCGGTGAACTTCGCCCTGCGCCAGCAGGCGCGCCCGCTCATTCTCGTCTGCCCCCAGGAAGTACCCCGACTCCGAGCGCTCACGCCGCGTCTTCATATCACCGAATCGTCACGGTGCTGCCGATCGGTTGGCCACCGGGTGGCCACCCTCAGCTTTTCGCCCTACAACCCTGATGAACTGACCTGCGAGCATTGACGGGTCCAGGCTGAACGCAAGCCCTGCCACTCGAGATCCATTGACAACCTACGTACGGGATGCCGGAATGCGGGCGGCACGGGCCGCCACTGACGCTGCGTCCGCTGCCGTCCCCCCGCGTTCGAGCAGGATCAGGAGAACCGCACCAGCGGTTTGTTGGTGGTGGGCCGGGAGGGAGTCGAACCCCCACAGCTTTCGCGGCGGTTTTACAGACCGTTGGGCTCGCCACATGCCCATTGCCGACCCACAGCGCTCGCCCGTTGGCGAAGGCACCGGCCACGCGGGGAAGTGCACCTATGGTACCCAACGCGGGTGAAGACCGAGATACACGCAGCTACGAACTCTAGGATCTGAGCCTTGAGGACAAGCCCCCCCGCGGAGGGCGCCCGAGCCGGGCGCTGGGTCGTGGATCTACTCATGGCCAGCCACCCAGAGCCCACGGCGCTGGTGACCGTGCTGATCAGCCTGCTCGCGCTGGGCGCGGGGCGCGGCTGGGGCACGATCTGGGTCGCTGCCGCCGTTCTCGCCGGCCACCTTTCGGTCGGCTGGAGCAACGATTACCTCGACCGCGGCCTCGATCGGGCGGCTCGCCGGTTGGACAAACCATTGGCCAGAGCTGCCGCCGGCCCTGCCGGTGCAGGTGGCTCAGGCCTTCGCCCGGCAACCGTCCGGACCGCTGCGCTGGGCGCCCTCTGCGCCTGCCTCCCTCTCTCGCTCGTCTCTGGCATCGGTTTCACCGCTGCTCACTTCACCGCCATCGCATTCGCGATGGCGTACAACGCCGGCCTCAAGTCAAAGCTGCTCAGCTTTGTGCCCTACACCGTCGCGTTCGGGCTGGTCCCGATCGCAGTAACGCTGAGCCTCCCAATGTCACCCTGGCCACCCACGTGGGCCATCGTCGCCGGCGCCTTGATCGGGGCCGGCGGACACTTCACGCAGGCGCTGCCGGATATCCCGGCCGACCGCCAGCTCGGCGTTTATGGTCTCCCGCAGGCGATCGGCCAGCGTGCGTCTGCCGCAACAGCCGCGATCCTCCTGCTGGCCGCAAACGTGACGGTCGCCCTCGGGCCCGGCCGGCCCGGGCCGATCCAGCTCGCCGGAGCGGCACTCGCTGCCGTGCTGGCGGCCGGCATCGTGGCAGCTGCCTTGGCAGACCGACCACAGGTGTCCTTCCGCCTCACGTTGGCGGCAGCGACCGTCGCCGTGCTGGCCTTGCTGGCCTCCGGTCACAGCCTGGCGGCGCCTGCCTAGCCGCCACCACCCGGTCTAGTAGAGGTGCGGCACCTCTAGTAGATGAACCCGATCAGCGGCACACCGCCAGGTTTGATGGTGCGCATGTCGAGGATGGCCCAGCCTCGGAAGTTCATCTCTGAGACGGTCCAGGAGCCATCGTTGCCGACCGACTCCACATACGCGACGTGGCCCCAGCCACTCTCCCAGGTCACCATGATCGCGCCGGGCCTTGGCGTCTGGCCGGTCGACCAGCCGGCCGCCAACGCCTGCGAGAACCACTCCCAGGCGTTTCCGAGCCAGGGCACCGGCCGCCGGTTGTACACGTACCAGGTGCAGTACCCATATGGGAAGCGGTTGCCCGCGGCGACGCTGTAGGACCCCGTGAACGGGCCCACCGAGTAGCCAGCGGTCCTGACAGTCCCGGTGAACGGGCTCCGGACAGACGGCTTTTCGAAGTCCGGCCCCTTGCCGCCAGGAATGATGATCTGCGTGTTGGGCGCGAGAGGATCCTGATCGGAGGTCCGAAGGTAGTTGAAATCGACCACCGCCGCCGGAGCCACGTGGTAGCTGTTGGCGAGGCTGATCGGTGTGTCCCCCTGCTGTGTCGTGACCACGATGCCGTCAACGGGTGGGAGGACCAGTTTCTGGCCTTTGACGACGTCCTTGCCAGTGTTCTTGAGGTCGGCGAAATTGGACCACCGGATGTCCTCGACCGACACCTGGAACCGCGCGGCGAGGTCCTTCAGCGATTCTCCGTCTTGAACCTCGTAGACCTTCGGTTGGTGGGATGCCGGTGCGGCGGTGGGAATGGCGATTGGTTTGACGATCGTGCTGAGGCGGCCGAGCTGTATGTTGCCAACCTGGCCTCCCTCGCCTATGACGAGTCCTTCTGCATTGACCTCCCCGAGCCGCAGGCTCAGCGAAGCGGGGAGGCCCCGGCCTAAGGAAGCGTATCCAGACAGCGCAAGCGCCAGCAGCAGAACCGCTGCGTGCGTCACATATCGACTTACGGTCAAAAACTACCCCCTCCGGGCCAAGCACCAAGCGGCCGACCCAAATGCCCGCAGCAAGATAGCAGCCAAGGGGAGCGCCTGTCAAATGCCACCAAGGATGGTTGCGCTACTGCTGGGCCTCCCGAATTCGGATCTCGTGCGGTAAATCCGGTTTCATGACGCGGTGGAGGGCGCTCGCCGGGCTCTTGGCGCTGGCGCTTGTGTGTGCCGCCTGCACCGCCGGTTCCACCGCTCCATCGGCCGCCGGCCGCCCCTCACCAGGACCAGCCACCCCGGCGGCTCCGGCGGTGCCCGCCGCCACGCCCATTCCCTCCCCCACCGCGCCGTTGCCTCCCTATTACGTCGAGTCCCTGCGGGCGCGTCCGTACCCCGGCGGCAAACTTGCCCTCGGCGACGAGATGTTCCGTGGCGCGGGCTTCACCAAGTACCACATGACGTGGCCAAGCAACGGCCAGACCATGACCGGCACAATCTCACTGCCCGACGGCAATGGGCCCTTTCCGGTAGTGGTCGTGAACCACGGCTTCATCCCGTCAGAGCGGTACTGGATCGGCCAGGATTCAGGGATCTTCGGCGACCCGATGGCCGCGCATGGCTTCATCTCAGTCGCCCCCAACTGGCCCCGGTACGCTGGGTCGGGTCCTGCCCCGGCGGACCTGCCGGACATCGTCGGAGAGCTCGTCACCGCGCTGGACCTTGTCAGCTCACTCAACTCCCTCCCCCACGCAGACGTCACCAAGATCGCGTTTGTCGGTCACAGCAACGGCGGCGGCATCAGCCAGCTCGCCATGGTGGTAGATCCGAGGATCAAGGCCGTGGTGCTGCACGGGCCGGTCAGCAGCGACATGGCGGACAACGCTCGCAAGTGGTGGCTCCAGCGGCCAGATTCGCTGGCCGGCGTGGGCACACCCGACAGCAACCCGGAGGGCTACCGTCGCCTTTCTCCGCGCACCTACTTCGCGGCCGGGCAACCGCCAGTTCTGATCATTCAGGGCACTGCTGACCACACCATCCCCACGGATTGGACGAACGCCACGTACGCAGCGCTCCAGGAGAGTGGGATCGAGTCCAGGCTGATGTGGGTCGACGGGGCCGATCACGACTTCGTGGGCGCCAACCTCGACAACGCGGTGGCGGCGCAGGAGGCCTGGATCCGCCACGCCCTCAAGGTGTGACGGAAATCGGACACTGATTCGAACAGCTTTCGCCTCAGTCGACTCCTAGACTCGCAGCCGATGCTTCAGCTCGCTAAGCCGACGCTTCAGCTCGCTAAGCCGATGTTCAGCGGCCGGACGTACCGGTCGGCGGCCTTCATCGCGACGAGGCCCCTTGTCGGGACTGTCTACATGAGCGTTCTGCTGGCCGGCGCCGTCACCGGCCTGAGCGCCAGCCCCTTCATCATCGGCATTCCGCTGGCGGCACTCACGTTCGCGGTCGCCTGGGGCTTCGCCGCCTTCGAACGTCATCTCGCACGGTGGTGGCTGCTCGCCGACGTCCCGCCGATGTCTGTGCCTCGGCCTCCAGGGCGCAAGCTCTGGCAGCGCGCTCGAGACCACCTGGTCAGCTCCGTGACCTGGAAGAGCATTCTCTACCTCGTCCTGCAGCTGCCGGCGGGGCTGATCGCATTCGCGCTCGCGGTGGTCGGCTTGAGCGCCGGGATCGCGATGCTGTTGGCGCCCTTCTGGTACCTCCTCGATCGACTGACGTACCGTCCTGCCAACAGCGGTATCAGCTTTGCCGGGCCCGTCCTCTGGCTGATGGGAAGCGGCCCGGGCATCGAGGCGCAGGGATTGCTCATCTCCCTGGCGCTCGCGGTGGTCGGTTTCTTCCTCATCGCGTGGGTGCTCTACATGATCAACGCCGCCGGTCGGGGTTGGGCCGCCGCCGCCACTCGCCTGCTCGGGCAAAGCGAATCCGGCTTGCGGTTGGCCGAGGCGCGCCTGCAGGCGGCCAGCGAGCGACAGCGGGCCGAAAGGGCGGACCAGAGCCGCAGGGAGCTGATCGTCAACGTCTCCCACGAGCTGCGAACGCCAATTGCCAGCATCCGGGCGCATGTGGAATCGTTGACGATGCGCGAGGAGGCGACGCTCGACCCTGAGGTGTCACGGTACCTCGAGGTCATCGACCGCGAGACCGAGCGGCTGAGCGCCCTGGTTGACGATCTGCTCGCGGTGGCACGTGCCGAGGCTGGTGAGCTGAAGCTCACGATTGGCCCAGTCTCTGTGGGACAGGTCGTCCATCACGTGCGTGAGGCTCTGGGCCCCATGGCGCGACGTCAACGCAAGGTCGTACTCGTGGAACAGATGCCGGCCGATGAGCTGCCGCTGGTGCTCGCCGACGCCGATCGCCTGACCCAGGTAATGATGAACCTGGTCCGCAATGCCGTCGCCTACACGTCCGACGGGGGCCTGGTTTCCATCGAGGCTCGGGCGGACGCACCGGACCGTGTTGCCCTCACCGTCGCAGACACCGGGATCGGTATCCCTCGCGAGGACCTGGATCGGGTCTTCGACCGCCTCTACCGGACCGACGCTTCGCGGACACGCAGCACAGGTGGCTTCGGTCTGGGCCTGTCCATCGCACGTGACCTGGTTGAGGCGATGGGCGGGACGATCACGGTCGAGAGCGAGGTCGGCAGCGGGAGCCGGTTCACGGTCCACCTCGCCGTCGCATCCAGCGTGTCACCTGGAAAAGCGGTGGGAGGTATCTGATGGCACTGGTGCTGGTGGTCGAAGACGAGGTCGACATCAACAACCTCGTTCGCGACCACCTCAAGGCCGATGGGCACGAGGTCGACCAGGCCTTTGATGGCCGGACCGCGCTGGCCCTGGTTCAACGACGCCCGCCCGACCTCGTGATCCTCGACTGGATGCTGCCCGACCTCGACGGACTCGTCGTCTGCCGGCGGCTTCGAGAGGAATACCTGATGCCGATCATCATGCTGACGGCGAGGACCGAGGAGGTCGACCGCGTGCTGGGTCTCGAGGTGGGCGCCGACGACTACGTCCCCAAGCCCTTCTCCATGCGGGAACTGCTTGCCCGGGCTCGGGCAGCCCTGCGCCGGGTCGCGCTGGAGAGCCAGCGGAGCAGCACAGTCGTACCCAGCGGCCCGGCTCCCATCACGCAGGGGCCGCTGCGGATCGAGGTAGCCGCCCATGCCGCGACACTCGATGGCAAGCCGCTGCGCCTGACGCCTAAGGAGTACGAGCTGCTCGTCCTGTTCGCCACCCACCCAGGTCGGGCATTCAGCCGGGACTTCCTGCTGGAGAGGATCTGGGACCAGGACTTCGAGGGTTTCGACCGTGCTGTCGACACCCACATCCGACGTTTGCGAGCCAAGCTCGGCCCGTTCGGCGACAGCATCGCCACCGTGTGGGGCGTCGGCTATCGGTTCATGCCGGAGGGAGGGCGCTGATGGAACCCGTTCCCGCCTACGTTCGCGTCGTCGGAGGCCTGCTCGCTGTCGTGGCAGTTCTCATCCTGGGATTCAGCCTCCTGGCAGGCACCGTGAGCGCCGCGGCGATCGTCGCCAGCATTCACAAGACGACCTCGTACGCAGTCGGCGACGCGCCGCGCCTCCACCTTGACGTGCAGTACGGCCCCGTCATTGTGGAGGCGGGCCGCGACGGCCGCATCGTCGTGGACGACCAGCACAGCGCGGGCTTCATCACCCGGGCGGGTGCAGGCGCGGCGGCGAGCCAGGCGCAGGTCAGCATCAGCAATCAGGCGAAAGAGGTGTCCATTCGCGAGACCACCCCGCTCGTCCAGGGCGCCAGCATCAACCACAGCGCTTTGTTGAGGGTGCAGGTGCCGGCGCACACGAACCTCGACATCAACTCCCTCGACGCCGTCACAGTCACCGGCGTCGAGGGCAACATGAAGATCCGAAGCGCGTACGCCAGGACCGCCGTGAGTCATGCCTCGCTGCGCGGAGACTCGACCATCGACAGCGGATTCGGCAACCTGAATCTCGACGACGTGACCGTCTCGGGCACCGCTACCTTGAAGTCGGCGCTCGGGAATGTCGTGTTCGCGGGGTCCCTGCTGCCGGGTGGGACCACCCTGAGCATCGACGCGGGCCGGTTCAACAAGGTTTCGATCACACTCCCGCACCCGACCGACGCACGAGCGACCGTCACAACCAGGTTGGGCAACCTGAACGCCAACCCGGTCTGGCATTTCAGCTCAGCCCAGAGCAGGTCGAACCGAAGGTGGACCGCCGACCTAGGCCCCAACCCGAGTGGCACCGTGAACGTGACCGCGGACGCAGGCAACGTCGACTTCGGGGCCCGCTGAGGCGTCCGTCAGGCCTCGAGGGGGATGCCCCCGTCGCCGCGCGGGTCCGAAGCGCCTGTCAGCTTCCCATCCGCGCCGACATCGATCAGCTGCACACGCGAGAAGTAGCTGTCGTAGCTCATAGGCCTCTGACGAACTGAGAAGCCCAGATCACCCAGCGTCGCGAGAACGTCTGCTGGCACCCGCAGCTCCGCCTGGACGGTCTCGCCCTGGAAATCGACTCTGGGCGCGCTGACCGCCTCCAGCGGTGTCATCCCGTGGTCGATCAGGTTGAGAAGTGTCTGGAGAACGCCGTTGACGATCCGGGTGCCGCCTGGCGCGCCCAGCACGAACCGAGGCCGGCCTTCGGACATGACCATCGTCGGAACCATCATCGTCACCCGAGTCTTGCCGGGCGCCAGGGAGTTGACAGTGCCCGGGCGGGGGTCGAAGCAGTTCAGGTAGTTGTTCCACATGAAACCAAGACCGGGCGTGACCACACCGCTCGACGAGCCCAGGGTGTGGGTCATCGACACAGCGTTGCCTGCCCCGTCCACCACGCAAAGGTGGGTCGTGGTTGGGCTGTCGTGCGCGATCCGCGCCGCGGCGGCGTACTCCTTGGCCGTAAGGTCGGCAACCGGCACCGGCGTAAACAGCGGGTCGGTAAGGTGCTTCTCCCGCTCGGCCATCGCCCAACCCATCGCTTCCACGCGCCGCTGCGCTGCTTGGGCGGAAGGCCAACCAGCCCGGGCCAGGTCGAAGCCTTCGAGGTAGTTGAGCATCTGCAAGAGCGTCATGCCGCCCGCGGGTGGGCCGGCCGTTACGAGTTGTCGGCCGCGATAGCTGCCTGCAGCCGGTTCGCTGACCAGTGGACGGTAGCCGGCAAGGTCCCGTGCACTGATGAAGCCGCCGTTGGCCTCGAAGTCTGCCGCGATCGCCGCCGCGATCTCGCCATGGTAGAAGTCCTCGGCGCCCGCTTCGGCCAGTCGCTCGTAAGTCCGCGCCAGCTCAGGATTGGAGATGACTTCGCCCAGGGTGTAGTCCTCGCCGGCCTTCGTGTAGATCCGGCGACACTCAGGCGTCCATCGAATGCGCTCCTGGCTGGGGGCCACGTCGGGGCCGTAGTCCGTGATCAGATAGTTGCGGAAGTTCCCGGTGACCAGCATTCCCGTCCGCGCGGCCTGGACGCCTGGTTGGAGGGCCTCAGCCCACGAGATGGTGCCGTGACGGCGCAGAGCCTCGTTCAGGCCTGCCACAGTGCCCGGCACGCCCACGCTCTGGTAGCCGCAATCGTTTATCCAGCCACGGAGCACATAGCCGTAGCGGTCGGCGGCCTCCCGGATGAAGAGGTGCGCCCACTGGTCCTCCCTGACTCCGGCCCCGGCGCGGGCGTAGAACTCCACCACCTCCTGCCTTCCCTCGCCGGCAAGGTGGAGCAGCATCACGCCCGAGCCCCCGATGCCGCACATCATCGGGTCGATCACGCCCTGCACGAACGCAGTGGTCACAGCGGCATCTATCGCGTTACCGCCACGGCGAAGCACCGCGAGGCCGGCTTCGGCCGCGGCTGGCTGCGGGCAGACGATCATCCCCCCACTCATCCGATCATCACCTCCAGCGCCTCATCCATCCGGGCGAAGCGCGCACCCAGTTCCGTCAGCCCGTCGATCAGGCGTTCCAGCATCAGCATCCGGTGGCCCCGGCCAACCACCTGGGGGTGCATCGTGTACGTGAGCACGCCGCGCTCTTCCTCGCGCACCATGTACCGGAAATCGTCCAGCCAGTTCTCGAGGACGTCCTCGGCGCGCCGAAGGCCCTGCAGCAGCGTGCCTGATCGGCGCACGAACTCGAAGTGCGGATGGTCATCGGTCGACCAGCTGATCGGCATCTCCCAGAGGTCCGTCTCCTGACCGAAGCGCATCGGCCCGTCGGTCGTCACCACGTCGCCGGTTCGACAGCGATAAGGACGATGGTCGTGGCCCATGAGACTGGAGTCGTAGCGAAATCCCCGCTCAAGCAGCAGCTCGACCGTGTCCGGTGAGAGGTCCCATGACGGTGAGCGGTAGCCGGCTGGGGCAGCTCCCGTCAGCCGGCGGATGCAGTCGAGGCCGTGGTCCAGAATCGAAGCCTCATCAGCGCGGGTCAGGGTGGCCGGCGGCTCGTGGAGGTAGCCGTGGTGGCCCACCTCGTGGCCGAGCCGGTGCACCCGCTCACAGGCCTCGGGGTAGGTGTCGATCGTGTGCCCGGGGATGAACCATGTCGAACGGATGTCGCGACTCTGAAGCAGCTCGAGCAAACGGCCGGCGCCCACCACCCCAAACTCACCTCGCGAGAGCGGGGTGGGAGTCGCCTCGCCGCGGTTGATCCAGGGCGAGACGGCATCGAAGTCGAAGGTCAGACAGACGAGGTGGCCGGTCACTCGCCTAAGGCACCCCTATGGCCCGCCCCTGGCATAGATGATCTGACCGCTCACGAAGCCGGCCGCGTCGCTGCACAGGAATGCGATCACGTTGGCGATGTCGACCGGCTGCCCGATTCGGCGCACCGGCGTGCGCTCGGCAGCGGCCTTCTTGAAGTCCTCCCAGTCGACGCCCATCCTCCGTGCCGTCGCCTCGGTCATGCGAGTTTCGACGAAGCCAGGCGCCACCGCGTTCACGTTGATACCGAATGGCCCTAGTTCGATGGCAAGGGTTCGCGCCATGCCCTGGAGGCCTGCCTTGGCTGTCGAGTAGTTGGTCTGGCCGCGGTTGCCGTCAGCCGACGTGGACGAGAGGAAGACCATCTTCCCGTAGCGCTGCGGCACCATCACCCTCTGTGCGGCCTGTGCAGACAGGAACGTGCCCTTCAAGTGCGTGTTGATCACTCCGTCCCAATCGTCGTCGCTCATCTTGTGGATGAGGTTGTCGCGGGTGATCCCGGCACAGCACACGAGAATGTCGAGCCGGCCGAAGGCGTCGACTGTCTTGCGGATGGCCGCCTCGACCTGGTCTCGCTCGCTGACGTCACAGGCGACGGCGAGCCCGTGCTCTCCCAGGGGGCCGGCGACCTCCTGGGCAGGGCCCTCGTCGAGGTCGCTCACCACCACCGCGGCCCCCTCTCTTCCGAACAGCTCGCACGTGGCTGCCCCGATGCCACGGCCACCTCCGGTGACCAGGGCTACCTTCCCATCGAATCTCACGCTTACCTCCCTTAGAGTCGAACTTCGACGCTATTCAAGTACCAGCAGCGCGTCCGCCGCCAGCGCTCCCATCCCCCGCGGAAGCACGAGCAGGGGGTTGATGTCCAGAGCGCGCAGATGGGGGCCGAGATCGAGTGCCAGCTCGCCCATCTGGATCAGCACCTGCGCCACGGCCCCGACGTCAGCCGCGGGCCGGCCTCTCGCACCGTGCAGCAGCGGGGCAACCCGAAGCTCGGCCAGCATCGCCAGCGCCTCCGCATCGTCGAGCGGTGGCAGTCGAAGCGCGACGTCGTCGAATATTTCGACGAAGATGCCACCTGCTCCGGCCACCACTACCGGCCCGAACACCTCGTCCATCTTGAGGCCCACGATGAGCTCGACCACCGGCTCGACCTGCTTGGCGACCAGCACGCCATCAATTCGGGCATCCGGCTGGTGGGAGCGCACCGCCGCGAGGATGTCGTGCCACGCCGCTCGGACCGCGGCCTCATGCAAGAGGTTCAACCGCACTCCGCCAATGTCCGAGCGGTGCGCGATGTCAGAGGATTGCACCTTGAGCACGACCGGAAAGCCGATCTCGGTCGCAACCGCAGCCGCCTCGTCAGGACCGATCGCCATGCGCTCTGCCGGGGGGTTGATGCCGTACTCCTCGAGGACCCGCTTGACCTCGAGTTCCGGGACGGCTCCCCGCCAGCCCTCGAGCAAGATCGGCACCTCCCTGCGCGAGTTTGCCTGGGGGACTGGCCGGGGCGCGATCCGGGCCTGGGCGAGCCCGTACGCGATCGCGTGGTCGAGCGTGCGCACGCCCATCTCCAGACCGCCCGCGAAATGGAGACGGTGTCGTGCCATCAGCTCACGGCTGTATGGAGACGGGTCGAGCGAGGAGGTGCTGGCGAGGGCTGTGAACAGGGGATATGCTCGCTCGAGCGCCTGCGTGAGGGCCCCGATCCGCCGTTCTGTGATTTCGGGGTTTGGACCGGGGTCGCGTGGCACGTCGGAGTTGATCAACAGTGTGTCGTAGCCGTCTCCGGCGACCACGGCATCGATGCAGTCGCCGAGCAGATTGGGCTGGTCAACAATCACCCCGGTGGTGTCTAACGGGTTCTGCGGTGTGCCGAAGGCGGGCAGGATCTCCGCCACGCGGCGCTTGGTCTCGATCGCGAAGTCAGGCAGCTCAATCCGGGTCCCGAAGGCCAGGTCGGCGAGTATCCCGCAGGAGCCCCCCGACGTCGTGATCACCGCAGTTCGGGGCCCGCTCGGCCAGCCCCTGACCGCGAACAGCGCGCAGGTCTCGACCAGCTCCTCCAGACCGCGCACGCGAACGACGCCGTGCTGGCGAAAAGCCGCGTCGACCACGGCGTCCGCCCCCGCCAAAGAGCCGGTATGGGCGGCCACCGAACGGGAGGTGGCCTCGCCGCGTCCCACCTTCATCACCACCATGGGCTTGCCGGCCGCGAGGGCCAGGTCGGCAACTGCCAGGAAGTGGTCGGCGTGGCGTACGCCCTCCAGGAGCGCGCCGAGCACGCGAACCTCCGGCCGCACGAGGAGTTCTTCGAACCAGTCGGCCGCATCGAGCATCGCCTCGTTGCCGATGGAGACGGTGTAGGCAAGGCCGATCCCGCGAGCCTGGCTCAGCCGGTGGAACTGGAGGAGCATGGCGCCGCTCTGGCTCAGCAGCGCGATGCCTCCGGGTTCCAGAGGCGGCGCCAGGGTCAGCGCGTATGCCGGCACTCGATCGTGGTAGTTGACGAAGCCCAGGCAGTTTGGCCCCTGGAGGCGAATGCCCAGTCTCCGGCAGCGGCGGACCAGCTCTTCCTCCAGGGCCGCACCGTCCGGCCCAGCCTCGCGGAAGCCGGCCGTGAGCATCGTCACGTTGCGAATTCCTTTGCGGCCGCAGTCCTCGATGACGTCGAGGGCGGCAGCTGTGCCGGTCATGACGTAGGCGTGGTCGACCTCGCCCGGGACCGCGTGCAGGCTCGGGAAGCAGCGCTGGCCGAACGCCTCGGCGTTGCGAGGGTGGACGAGGTGCACCTGTCCCGTGTACCCGCAGTTCCGGAAGTTGGTGACGAGGATCGTGGACCAGAGCGACCGCTCCGTGGCGCCCACCAGCGCGATGGAGCGGGGGTTGAGGAACCAGCTCACGCGGGACCGGCCACCGTGAGCTCGTTCCTCATGGTTTGCAATTGTGTCATCGACCGGGGCGGTCCTGAGGGCGGCCGACGTTCGGGGGTTTAACCGGGCTGCACCACCAACGAGCCGATCCCCGTGCCGGTGTCTTCGATTTCGATGTCAAAGTTGCCGGTCTTGTCGGCCGTGAACTTGTGGGTGACGGTATCCCCGGCCTTCTCGGCCTCGAACTTGATGTCGTAGCCGTGCAGGTGGATCTCCTCTTTCTTATCCACTGTCACGTTCATGGTGACCTGGTCGCCCTGATGCACACTGATCGTGGGCGGCTTCATCGTGGTGCCTGTAACGCTGACGTCGACGGTGACCGGCTTGCCGGTCCCAGTGCCGCCGTGGCCAAAGATCAGATAGCCGCCGACGGCGAAGAAGACCAGGATCACGGCTGCGACGATGACAAATGGAGTTGGCCTCATCGTGAACCTCCTCAAGAGTCCAAGAACCCTTCCCGTCGAGGGGAGGGCCAAAAATCGGTGCTACGTGAGGAGTCTTGGCGGGCCGCGCTTGGCGAACCCACCGAGCGCGGCCGAACACAGCGGATCGCTGGAGGCGTGTCCACGGGCCGCAGCCGCAAACCGCTGGGCCGTCGCCCGAAAGAACGTGCCGCGGAGCGGAGCTGCCGGACGGCGGCTTCGAGGTGGACCCAGAGCCAGCTCAGGACGAAGGCGGCCAGGGCGGCCACCGGCAGCATGCCCAAGCCCCCCACAACACCAGATCTGCGAAGGATGGCATCGACGCCCCCGTACCCAGCGCCTCGGCGCCCTCCTGGACTGCGAAGGTGGCGAGCTGGATCGTGAACACGATAGGGAGCAGCCGCATGAACGGAAACCTCGGACCTGCCTGAAGGCCGTCCCGGCGCCCAGCGACGAGCCGGGCAAGCGCCAGCACGGACAGGCTCACAACCAGGGCGGCTCCCAATCCGGCCGCGAGAGTTCCGGCCAGCGCAGGGAAGTAGGCGTGGACCCCGGTGCTCTGCACGCGCCCGGCAGTTGGACCATACCGTGCCTCGTACGCAAGGATGTGACCGAGTGGTGAGCTGGCGACCCCGACCAGGAGCACCACCAGCGACCGCCGGGATGATCGCATCCTGGCCAGGATCATAGCCGGCAGATTGCTCGCCGGAGCCACGCGGTCGTGTACTGAGGGCCTGCGCCGAGCCAATCGCCCAGCTTTCTAAAGGTGACCCGTCAGGCCTGTGTGGCGGACGCGGCCTGTCGACCCCACGGGGCCGGACTGCTCACGGCGCCGAGGAGCGCATCCAGCTCGCCGGCGTCGATCGTCTCCTGGACCTTCAGCCGTTCGACGATCGCGTCCATCCTTGCGCGGTTCTCTGCAAGGATCCGTTTGGCTTCGTTGAAGGCGCTGCCGATGAGCCCCTTGACCTCACCGTCGATTCGCGCGGCCACTTCCTCAGAATAGTTGCGCTGCTCACCGAGATCCCGGCCCAGGAAGACCAGCTCCTCCTGGTGGCCCATCTGCACAGTGCCAACCTTGTCTCCCATGCCCCAGCGCTTTACCATCCTGCGGGCCATCTGGGTCGCTCGCTGGATGTCGTTCTCGGCGCCGCTGGTCACGTCGCCGAAGACGATCTCCTCCGCCGCCCGACCGCCCATGAGGCCGGCGATCTGCTGCTTGAGCTCCTCCTTGCTGACGAGGTACCTGTCCTCGCCCGGCAGTGCAAGCGTCCAGCCCAGCGCCATGCCCCGGCTGACGATCGAGACCTTGTGCACCGGGTCGCAGAGCGGCAGCGCCTTCATCACCAGGGCGTGCCCGACCTCGTGATAGGCGATGACCTCCTTCTCCCGCTCCGAGATCCGCCTGCTCTTCTTCTC